>SCPN01000213.1_pt1 | contig 296288 bp, 284 predicted proteins | sample 6106831 | NCBI WGS metagenome assembly SCPN01 (sample SAMN10720447, study PRJNA508395) | human gut metagenome | isolation source: Participant 1, 0 month
CAAAATTGACTATTTATTAAAAATTGCACACGAATTGATTGAGTTTAAAGATTATTATGATCTGCTGGCAAAATACGATACATTGGATAAAATTAGTTTTGATTATGCTGTTGTAGAGAAAGAAAAAGATATATCGGTTATGAGACTGGTGAATGGAAAGATTTAGGAACATGGAACACATTAACAGAGGCTATGGATGACAGGACAATCGGAAATGTTATAGTAGATGATAAATGTATTAATACTCAATATAATTAATGAATTAGATATCCCAATATTATGTATGGGGGTAGAAGATGTTGTGGTTTCTGCTAGTCCAGAAGGAATTCTTGTATCGGATAAGGAAGAATCAAGTAGATTAAAAACATATGTAGAAAAGATTGAACAACCAGTTAGATTTGCAGAGAAATCCTGGGGAACTTATAAAGTTATAGATACTTCAGAGGATAGTATGACAGTTAAATTAAAATTAAAAGCTGGCGGATCAATGAAATATCATAGTCATTCTGGACGGGATGAGATATGGAATATAATTTCGGGAGAGGGATATTCGATTATTGATGGAGAAAAAATGAATGTAGGTGTCGGAGATGTTATATCAATACATAAAGGTCAAAAACATTCTTTAACGGCGATTTCAGAATTAGAAGTTGTGGAAATTCAATTGGGAGAAAATATATCTGTAGATGATAAAGTGAAATACATTTGATTATATTGCGATATTACTGGTTAAAAAGTGTGAATTTGATTTAAATGCAATGAGGAGAATATAAGAAGAGGTATAGCAAATGGATATAAAAACATTGTTTGGCTCAACTGTAATTGCAGCTTTTTTGTCAGGAAGTATAGCACTCGCAGTTTCTAGAAGACAGGAAACTCTCCAATATATAACAGCAGAGAGAAAAGAATGGAGAGAGAAGATTAGGGAAATTGCATACAAATTAAATGGAGCAACTTATGGCAATACAATTAATATTTTAACAGAATTGAAAGTCAGAATAAATGCTTTTGGAAATGAGATTTCATTTAAATATTCTGACGACGCACATATATGGGAACTGATTAAAGAATTAGAAGCTGGAAAGTGTGATGGTGAAAATCTAAATAGGAAGCAAAAGCAATTAATTGAGTATTTATCGTTATTGCTGAAATTTGACTGGGAACGTTCCAAAAAAGAGGTAAGAGAAAATATTTATGAAATTGCAAGCAGAATGATATTTATATGTTCCGGCATATATTTTGCTGTTTCTATTATTATTTGTAATAAAAACAATAGTATTTCTAATTTTGATTTGCTTTCAATGGTGGGAATGTTTGTTATTTTAATTGTTCTTTTAAGTATTGTTGTATCCCTTGAAATAAAAGGAACTTGTAGAAGTGTTTTAAAGGGAGTTACAAATATATTACACTCAAAAAATACTATTGGTCGTGTGATATAGAAATTATGTGAATTTGGACTAATGGATATAATGTATAAAGAAAACCGAGTCAGAAAATGATCCTGATATCAATACAAAGAATGAAGATTCAATATATCACATGAATGTTATAAAGATTGAAAAGAAATTTTACATTGCGTTTGAGTTGAAAAGAAAGTTTGATTTCAAGAATAAAAGAATAATCATGGATAATTAATAGTTGTGGATAGCAGACAGTGTTTCACAGCTCCTTTTTGAATTTGTGAATAAAATGCAACCCTGTGCCGTAAAAAGGTTACAGAATATGATAGAGGATAACTTATGCAAATCATATTATTACTTATGGAAAGACGCATTCCAAATTGTTAATAATGGCATAAGAAGTCCTACAAATATGAATATTTTTGAATCTATTATGTTTAATTTGTTTGATCAGTTTGACATGGCTTTGAATAGAATGTTGGGGATTTGATGCCTAGGCTAATTATGGATAAAATGTCTGGTATAGAATCACACTTTTATGATAGAATAGATGGTGATTTAAATGAATATAGACTTACTATTAGTGGAAATCGTGAATTCAGATTGTTTTTCTGTGGAAAGACAAAATCATATTTTTAAATGGTGGAGTAAAAAAACAGAAAAAAGCTAATAGTTTGGATTTACAAAGGGCATATAAGTTGAGAAAAAAGATATAAGAAAAGGTGATCCGATATTGAGTAATAAGTTAGATAACTATATAAAATACAGAAATAAATTTTATAATAAGATTCAGAATTCTCTTAAGAAGGAGAGATATGAAGATACATTTACATTGATCAGTAGTTGTTCGAGAATGATGTATGAATGGAATCAGGAGTATACTAGTGACTTATTAGAAAAGGCAATAGAAAGCTCATCACATTTGATTTGCAATTGGAAACAAGAAAAATTCAAAGAGGATGTTATTGTAGTGTACGATGCGTTTGGATTAGACAATAGGGGGCTAATGCAAATATATCTCAATGCTTTGTGTAAAATTAAACGGACGGTTTATATTACATATTCTGAAAATGAAAATAGGATTCCAAAAATCAAGGAAATATTAAAAAAAAATAATGCAGAAATAGAATATATCAATAGTAATTTTAATTATACAAAACAGATTCAACAGTTTTGGAAAATATTAAATACATATAAAGCAAAAGCGGCTTTTCTGTATACAACACCATGGGATGTTGTCGGAATATCTGTTTTCGATCATCTTGAGAATTTATGTGATAGATATCAGATAAATTTAACAGATCATGCATTTTGGTTAGGTGTAAATGCATTTGATAAATGTATTGAATTTAGGGATTATGGAGCATATATATCAAATTCATTTAGAAAAATTCCTAAAGAGAAAATTGTGAAGATTCCATTTTATCCACAGATAAATGAAGAAATAGAATTTGAAGGTTATCCTTTTAAGGATGAATCTAAAAAAGTAATGTTTTCAGGAGGGTCAATATATAAAACTGTTGGCGACAATGGAAAGTTTTATTCAATGGTTAGAAATATATTGAAACAAAATGATAATGTTGTTTTTTGGTATGCAAGTAATGATACAGTAAATGAGTTAGATAATTTGCTTAAAGATTTTCCACATAGAGTGTATCATACAAAAGAAAGAAAGGACTTATATCAAATATATCAACATTGCGATATATTTTTGAATACATATCCTATTACGGGTGGATTGATGTTACAATATAGTGCAATTACCGGTGTTGTTCCTTTTACACTAAAATATGATGATGAGGCTACGGGATTAATATCAAATGAAGTAGAAAAGTTTTTTCTTTATGATACCGAAGAAGAGTTGTGTGCAGCGGTAAAGAAAGCACTAACGGATAAAGATTTTTATGGACAAATGAAACAAAAGTTGAGGAATGCTGTTATCTCACCTGATGAATTTGAAAATAGATTAAAGCAATTGGTAAATAATAATTTATTAGGAAATGAAATAGATTATAAATGCGTTGATGTAGAACAGTATAGGTTAAATTATTTGAAGAGAAATTCTTATTGGACATATGTGCTGGGATTTATATCAAAAAAAGATATCAGAAATATACGTTATTTTCCATTAGAAATAGTAAATGGATTAGTGTATAAAATAATTAAAAAGTTGCAGAAGAGGAGAAAAAATGCAGGTAATTAAATATGTGTTCCAACCACATGGTGACGATAGGGGGCAACTAGTTGCTCTCGAGGAGTTTAAAGATATTCCATTTAAAATAAAAAGAGTTTATTATATGTATGATACAGCAGAAGGCGTAACTAGAGGGTATCATGCGCATAAGAAGCTGGAGCAGATTCTTATTTGTATACACGGAAGTTGTAAAATTAGATTGGATAATGGTAATGAAAAGAAAATTGTTCCATTGGAAAAGCCGTATGAAGGATTGTATGTATCTAATAATATGTGGAGGGAAATGTTTGATTTTTCTCCAGATGCTGTTCTTATGGTTCTAGCTTCTGAATTATATGATGAATCGGATTATATCAGGAATTATGATGAGTTTCTGAATTTTGTTAAAAATAGTGAGGTAGATAAATAATATGAAAATACCATTTGTAAGTTTCAAACCTATGGAACGTGAATTAGACAAAGAGCTTAGAAATGCATTTGAAAGAGTATATATGCGTAGTTGGTATATTGAGGGTGTAGAAGATGAGAACTTTGAAAAAGCATTTGCTGAGTATTGTGGGGTAAATTATTGTGTTGGTACCGGAAATGGGTTAGATGCTTTGATGCTTGCGTTAAAGGCATTGGAAATAGGTGCAGGGGATGAAGTAATTGTTCCTTCGAATACATATATAGCAACAGCATTAGCTGTAACTTATGTTGGGGCAACACCTGTATTTGTTGAACCAGATATCAGGACTTATGATATTGATCCTAAACTGATTGAAGAAAAAATTACAAAAAAAACCAAGGCAATTATGCCAGTTCATTTATATGGACAACCTTGTGATATGGATGCTATTGCAGCAATTGCAGAAAAATATAATTTATATATTGTTGAGGATTGTGCACAGGCTCATGGAGCTACATATAAAGGAAAGAGGATAGGAAGCTTTGGAGATGCGGCTGGATTTAGCTTTTATCCGGGTAAGAACCTTGGAGCATTAGGTGATGCAGGAGCAGCAGTATCAAATAAAAAATCTATAGCTGATAAAATAAGAGCATTAGGCAACTATGGTTCAGATTATAAATATCATCATATATATAAGGGAAATAATTCAAGATTGGATGAAATGCAGGCTGCTTTTTTAAGTGCAAAACTACCGCATCTTGATAAAATTAATGAGGAAAGACGAAGAATAGCAGAAAAATATTTGGAGAAAATTGATAATCCAAAAATTATATTACCATACGTTATAGATGGTGTAGAACCCGTTTGGCATATTTTTGCTATTAGGTGCAATGAGCGTGAGGCATTAGAAAAGCATTTGAATGATAATGGAATCGGAACTAATAAACATTACCCTATTCCAATGCATATGCAAAAATGCTATGAGGATCTCGGAATAAGAGAGGGAGAGTTACCTATAGCAGAAGAGATAAGTAAAACAGAATTGAGTATTCCGATGTATTATGGAATGACAGAAGAAGAAGTTGATTATGTAATAGATAAAATTAACGAGTTTTCAGAAAAAAACTAAACATGTAGAGATGCATCTTATAAAAATATAGAAATGGTTTAATATATATGGATTTGAAAAGAATTTTTTTTAGGGGTAATAATGTTTCTAAAGAAGCAAAAGCATCTGTCGCATACACTATATGTGGAATATTAACTAAGTGTATGTCATTTATTACTTTGCCAATATTTACTCGGGTGCTTACAAAGGAGGAATATGGGTTATCCACAGTATATTCTTCAACTATGGCAATAATGATTATTTTTACATCATTACAACTACCATATGGAAGTTTGTCAACAGCAATGATGAAATTTAAAGACAATAGGGATGGCTATCTGTCATCAACCTGTGGGATAACGTTAGTTTTAACATTAATATATTTGATTGTGTGTACACTTGCAAGAAATTCATTGCAGTCATTATTAGATATCCCGTATGCATTGTTAGTTTTGATGGGAATAGAGATGTTTTTTAATACTGTTCAAATGCTATGGATGGGGAAAGAACGATTTGAGTACAAATATAAGAGTGTTGTATTTGTGACATTGTTAAGTGCTATTGCAACAACTTTTTTATCAGTTATTGCAGTTTATAACATGACGAACAAAGGTGTTGTTAAAATTTTATCTAATGCGATTATTGTGATAATTATTGGGGCAATTATTTTGTTAAGTATATTAAAGCATAATACAAAAATTTTCGATAGATGTTTTTGGCATTTTGCATTGTCCTTTAATATACCATTAATACCATATTATCTTTCACAAGTTGTTTTTAATCAATCAGATCGACTAATGATTGATAAAATATGTGGAAGAGGAGATGCAGCAGTATATGGAGTAGCATATTCGTTAGCTACAATTTTAACATTTGTTATTTCTGCAATCCATACTTCATATGTTCCGTGGATGTTTGAAAAAATCGAACAAAAGAAAGTTGATGATAATAGGAGGGTGTCCCTTCTTCTTTCGGCAGGTATAGCGTTTATGCTACTGGGAGTTATAGCGTTAGCTCCAGAAATCGTGTATATAATGGCGGGCAAGGAGTATATAGATGCTATATGGGTGGTTCCACCAGTAGCAATGAGTGTTTTACTACTTTATTATTCTGATTTGTTTGATTGTATAGAGTTTTATTATGAAGCAAAATGGTTCTTAGCTATTGCTGCTATATTATCTGCTATAGTAAATATCGTTTTGAATTTTTTGTTTATACCTATATTTGGATTTATATCAGCTGCTTATACAACACTAATCAGCTATTTTATTTTAGCATTGGTTGATTATATTTATATGCGCATTTTGTGCGATAAAAATGGTATAAATAAGAATTTATATGATATAAAGGCATTATCAATTTTATTTATAGTTTTTTGTGGTATAGGATTTATAGCAATGGCATTATATAATTATCCTATGATACGCTATGCTATTATAGCTATAACATTTGTATGCATTTTTATATTTAGAAACAAGATTATTCAGGAAATCAATAAGTATAAAAAATAAATTTGGAGATTATTAAAATGACATTTAGACATTTCGTTGCATTTTTTTTGAAACCCGTATTAAGAGATATAAAAAATAATAGGGCATTATTTTATTTGAAAAAAAATAAAGGAAGAAAAGCTGCAGAAATCATAAGAGTAGCTTTCATTGTGTTTGAACCAGAATCATGGGATAAACTTCAACCTATATATGAGGAGATGACTAGACGGAAGGAATTTGAACCACAGTTAGTTGTAGTACCTTCATTTGATGTTTCATTTTCAATAGGCCAATATAGTTATGAAAGAGAATTTTTTAAGAAAAAGTATGGTGAAATCATAGAGGCAATAGATGAGAATGGAAATACTATAGATTTAGAAAGTTACCGATTTGATTATGTGTTTTATCAAGATCCTTATAATTCTCATTTCCCGAAGGAATTACAAAGTAACCAGGTTGTTAAGTATTCAAAGATTTGTTATATACCATATGGATATACAGTATCAGATAATTTTAGTGAAATATATGCAAGTAATATTGATTTTTTTAGGAATGTGGCATATTTTTTTGCAGACACAAGACAAAATGGAAAGATTATTGAAAAACTTTTAAATATAGGAAGCAAAAATAAACTGCAGAAGGTTGAATATTTAGGATATCCTCCATTTGAAGAATATTTTAAATGGGAAAAAAGGGAAAAAGTCCAACGCATAACCTGGGCACCTAGATGGTCATATGATGAAAAAGTTGGTGGTAGTCATTTTATAGAGTATAAAAATAACTTTGTGGAACTAAGAAAACTATATAATGATATAAATTTATTATTAAGACCACATCCAATGTTATTTGCGAATATGATTGAAACAAAAAAGATGAATAGCAAGGATGTTGAAGAATATAAAAATGATCTTAAAAATAATAATATAGAAATTAACGATAGAGGACCTATTGATGATGTATTGAATAATACTGATTTATTAATTGCTGATATTTCATCAATAGATGCATCATATTTCGTTACAGGTAGACCATTGATATATTGTAAAAGTAATTTGAAACCAAATGATGAATTTAAAAAAATGCTTGAGGGAATTTATGTAGCAGAATCATGGGATGATGTACAATATTACGTGAACGAAATTGTTAATGGAAATGATTACTTATATGATAAGAGAATGGAAATCCTAAAAGAAAATGAATTTATCATGCATAGTGATGCAACAAATAATATTGTGAATTTTTTAGAGCGTGAATTAAGAAGGGAAAATTAGAAATGAAAAATATTGCACTAATTATTGCGGGTGGTGTAGGAGCCAGAATGGGACAGGATATTCCCAAACAGTTTATAAATGTATATGATAGACCTGTAATTGTTTATACTTTAGAGGCGTTTCAGAATAATCCTAATATAGATGGAATAGAAGTTGTTTGTCTTGATGGATGGCATGAGATATTAAAAGCTTATGCAAGACAGTTTGGAATAGCAAAATTGGAAAATATAGTATCTGGTGGAAAAAATGGCCAGGATTCAATTAGAAATGGACTTTATGATATTAGGGAGAGGCATCCAGAAGATGATACAATTGTATTAATTCATGATGCCATAAGACCAATGGTAAATGATGATATAATAACTGAAAATATTAGGGTGTGCCGTGAATATGGTAATGCAATCACAGTAGTGCCTTGTACAGCAGCGATGCTGAAAACATATGATTCATTATCAACAGAGGAACAGGTTCCAAGAGATAACTTAAAGATAACACAAACACCTCAGGCATTTTTCCTGAATGATATTATAGAAGCTCATAGGGAGGCTTTAAGTAAAGGAATAACAAATTCAGTTGCTTCTTGCACTATGTATATCGAATTAGGGAAAAAATTGTATATGTCAAAGGGGTCGGAAAAGAATTTAAAACTAACTACTTCTGAAGATATAGAAATATTTAAAGCATTATTAAATTCAAAAAAGGATGAGTGGATGCATTGACTTCATATTTTGATGGAATAAATAAAGTGGCAAAGTCATTATCAATAAAGTCTGGAATTATTCTGGTGACAGGAGCAACAGGTCTTATAGGATCATGTATTATAGATGTCCTTTTGGCAGCTAATAGTATGTATAATGCGGATTATAAAATATATGCATTAGGAAGAGATAGAAATAAGATAGTTTCTAGATTTGGAAACAAAGTTGTGCCAATAGTTCAGAATATAGTAGATAAATTGCCAATGAATGTTGAATATGATTATATTATACATGCTGCAAGTAATGCAGATCCAAGGACATATGCAATACAACCGGTAGAAACCGTTTTGACAAATGTAATTGGAAACAATAATATTTTTGAATATTGTAGATATCATAAGAAAACGAGGGTAATATTAACATCATCGTTCGAAGTATATGGTAAGATTGAAAATCATGATATTTACAAAGAAGAGGATTGTGGTATATTAGATTTCCAAATTTTAAGAAATGGTTATCCAGAGAGCAAAAGATGCGCAGAAATTTTATTACATAGTTATGTTGAGGAATATAATATAGATGCGGTTATAGCTAGGTTGTCAAGTATATATGGTCCAACAATGCAAGTAAATGATAGTAAGGCACATGCACAGTTTATCAGGAATGCATTACATGGTGATAATATTGTTTTAAAGAGTAAGGGATTACCGAGACGAACATATTGTTATGTAACTGATGCCGCTAGTGCAATCCTATATGTGCTTTTCAATGGGAAAACAGGAGAAGTATATAATATAGCAAATGAAAAGTCGATTGCATCAATTGCAGAAGTGGCGCAAACTATAGCAGGTATAGTTGGTACAAGTGTTGTTTTTGATTTTCCAGATGAAATTGAGAGTAAGGGATTTTCTAAACCGCAAAATTGTATTTTAGATAATTCAAAACTACGAAAATTAGGATGGCATGCAGAATATATATTGGAGAATGGAATGAGGGAGACGATACAAACATTAAAATTTTTTGAGAATATATAGAATTTATTGTATGACACCGAATATTATAATTTGTGTCAATTAGCCTAACAAAGATTTTAGGCTAATTGATTTTGTCTAGGTGTGACTTAAAATCTATACAAAGGAACAATCATAAATAATTCTTATGACAGATTGTTGTGGGTAATATTAGTTTATCTAGATTTATATGTTTAGGATGGAAGAAAGTAAAGAGTATATTTTGAAATTATACTAAGAATCTAAAAATCATCTGTTAATGAATGGTAAAAATAAAAAAGATATAATAGACTTTGCTGTAGCTGCAAGTTGTCTGAAACATTCGATTGAGGGTGATTTTAATAGAATACCAGTTAGTGATGTTGAGAGTCTGTTGAAAAATGGTGGAAACGGACGTGTACAGAGATAGCAAATCAGACTAGGAGATTTTTATGCATTATAACGTAAAAGAGATATGTGAAAATTATAATTTTGAAATTAGTGGTGTATCATTTATCGGTACACCAAAAGATGAGTCAATGCTTTTTGTTACGAATAAGGTTAAAAATATGATTTCAAATCTTATAGGTCATAGAAACTGCCTGGTATTTGTGGAAACTGGAATAGAAGTCCCAGATAATCTGAAAGAAGATAATTGTATTTTGGTTGTAGATGATCCACAAAGTGAGTATGCAAAATTAGCTTTGAAAATTGAAAAATCGGAAAAAGAAAATTCAAAAAATAAAAAATATAAGTATACTCACGAAGGATACTATATTGGAGAAAATGTTATAATTGGAGAGGGCACTATAATTGAATGTGGCTGTATAATTGATCATAATGTTATTATTGGTAAAAATTCTTATATAAAAGCCGGAACAGTTATAAAAAATGCTATAATAGGTGATAATTTTGAGTGCTTTGAAAGGGTTGTTATAGGAACAGACAGCTTTTTTATTGCAAAAAATGAAGGCGAAGAAATGCGAATTCCTTCATTCGGAAGAGTTATAATAGGAAAGAATGTCAGTGTTGGAGCTGGAACAGTTATTGAAAGAGGGTTTAATGGAGATACTCAGTTAAGAGATAATGTTAAGCTGGATGGTAATATATCAATTGGACACGATGATATTATATGCGAACATGTAAAGATTACAGCTGGAGCAACACTTGCAGGTTTTGTAGAGGTACGAAAAAATTCATATATCGGAATGAATGCAACAATAAAACAAAGAGTAATTGTTGAAGAAGAGGCTATGGTTGGTATGGGTGCTGCTGTAATAAAAAATGTAAAAAAAGGGACGACTGTTTTTGGAAATCCAATGAAAAAATTTAATTTATTAACATAATGATAGGTCAATATGGGGATTGAGTACAGTACGGAACACAAGGTGCCTGATCACATTAAATTTTAGCACTTACATAACAAGAAAGATACATCTATTTCATATCATGTGTATTTGAAATGTAATAATTGATACTTTAACTATTACCCGAAGGATGTTTATTATAGTTTGTCAAAAATTGACCAATCATATTGTAGCATGTATGATAGAGTAATAATAAACGTAGAAAGTGAGAAAGAAAATTATGAATTACAACGAAGAATACAAACGTTGGCTCACATCAGCTACAGCCGATGCAGACGTTGCAGCAGAGCTTAAGGCAATAGAAAATGATCCTGCAAAGATTGAGGATGCATTTTACAGAAACCTGGCATTTGGTACAGGTGGTCTCCGCGGCACAATCGGAGCCGGAACCAACCGCATGAATGTATACACCGTGGCAAAGGCTTCACAGGGCCTCGCAAACTATCTTGTAGCAAACTTTGACACACCATCAGTATCCATCGGCTATGACAGCCGTATCAAGTCAGATGTGTTCGCAAAGGTTGCAGCATCTGTATTTGCCGCAAACGGCGTGCAGGTCAATATCTGGCCGCAGCTTCTTCCGGTGCCAACCGTGTCATTTGCCACAAGATATCTCGGCACATCCGCAGGTGTCATGATCACAGCCAGCCATAACCCTAGTAAATACAACGGATACAAGGTTTATGGCGCTGACGGCTGCCAGATTACAACAGAGGCAGCAGCAGAGATTCTTGCCGAGATAGAGAAGCTTGATATCTTTGCTGATGTAAAGCAGTCTGATTTTGAGTCTTGTGTTGCAGATGGTCAGATTAAATATATTTCTGATGATGTGCTCACAGCCTTTGTTGAAGAGGTTAAAAAGCAGTCTCTTCTTGATGACAGTATAAAGGTGGACAAGAACGTGGCTATCGTTTACTCACCTCTTAACGGAACAGGTCTTAAGCCGGTGCTTCGCACATTAAAGGAGACAGGCTATACTAATATCACAGTAGTTAAAGAGCAGGAACAGCCTGACGGCAATTTCCCTACATGTCCATATCCAAATCCTGAGATCAAGGAAGCTATGGCTCTCGGTATGGAGTATGCAAAGAAATGCAATGCAGACCTTCTTCTTGCAACAGATCCTGACTGTGACCGTGTAGGTATCGCAGTCAAAAATGCAGCGGGAGAGTATGTACTTCTTTCAGGAAATGAGACAGGTATGCTCTTACTTGATTATGTGTGCCAGAGAAGAGTTGCAATGGGCACAATGCCAAAGGACCCTGTGCTCTGCAAGACAATTGTTACAATCGATATGGCAGACAGAATCGCAGCCGATTACGGTGTAAGAACAGTTAACCTGCTCACAGGTTTCAAGTTTATCGGAGAGCAGATTGGACGATTAGAGAAAGAGGGAAAAGCTGACTCATACATCTTTGGTTTCGAGGAGAGCTATGGCTACTTAAGTGGCACATATGTGCGTGACAAGGATGCTGTTAACGGGGCATATCTCATCTGTGAGATGTTTGCCTACTATAAGACACAGGGCATCAGCCTCATAGACAAGCTCGATTCTCTCTATGTGAAATACGGCTATTGCCTCAATACTCTTCATTCTTACGAGTTTGACGGCTCGGCAGGCTTTGCAAAGATGCAGGATATCATGGCTGAGTTCCACAAGGGGCTCGATACAATCGGTGGTAAGAAGGTTATCGAGTGCCAGGATTACAGCAAGGGACTCAACGGACTGCCTAAGTCTGATGTGCTCAAGTTTATGCTTGAGGGCAACTGCTCGGTTGTTGTGAGACCTTCAGGTACTGAGCCAAAGCTTAAAACTTATATTTCTGTCAGTGCAGTGGATAGAGAGACTGCAGAAGAAGGAAGAGCAGATTATATGTGATGAACTTGCAGAGAAATTTGTTTAGGAGAGAGCATGAAACCAATTATTTTTTTACATCCTGTTTTTAAGCAGATGATATGGGGTGGCGACCGCCTCGCCACTGATTTTGGGTATGATATTCCGGGCGATAATACCGGTGAATGCTGGGGCATTTCAGCCCATACCAGTGGAGATGACAGCATAGCTAATGATTGCTATGCCGGTATGACACTTTCACAGCTTTGGGATGAGCATCCGGAGCTGTTCGGCAATATTGAAGGAGACAGATTTCCACTGCTCATCAAGATAATTGATGCTAAGGACAATCTGAGCATACAGGTGCATCCATATGATGAGTATGCTGCAAAGAATGAGAATGGTTCTCTTGGCAAGACTGAGTGCTGGTATATCATAGATTGTCCTGATGACGCAAAGCTTGTGGTGGGGCATAATGCAAAGACGCATGAGGAACTTTCAGACATGATTCATGAGGGCAGATGGGACGAGTTCATCCGCTATGTCCCTATCAAAAAGGGCGATTTCATCCAGATTGATCCGGGCACAGTGCACGCAATCACAAGTGGCTGCATGATTCTTGAAACCCAGCAGAATAGTGATATTACATACCGTGTATACGATTATGACAGACTCACAAACGGTAAGCCGAGAGAGCTTCATGTGGATAAGAGCATTGATGTCATCACCGTTCCGGCAAAGTCCACAGAGGACAGTGTCATGGACACAAACAATCTCCCACAGAATAAGTGGAACAAGCTTATTGAGTGTGAGTATTATAAGGTTTATAAGCTTGTGCTTGATGGTGAGCTGGAGTTTGAACAGAGTCATCCGTTTCCTTAACATGAGTATACTCGATGGAGAGGGTACTGTGAATGGACAAAGAATTAAGAAGGGCGAACATTTCATAATCCCGGCTGGATACGGAAGTGTGAAACTAGAGGGAGCGATGGAAGTGATTGCTTCATGTGTATAATATGGGGGCTGATAAAGTATAGGGGGGACTGACCCCTATTAAATCAGGCATTTGAGAATGTCAGAGTTGCCGATAAAGCACAGGTACTTGCAAATCCAAAAGTACAGGCAGCGATAGATCAGGTTTCAAAAGAACTTGAAGATACAGGACGGATTCTTGTCTGTGAATCTGGAACAGAGCCGGTAATACGTGTCATGGTCGAGGCAGAGACAGAAGAAATATGCCGGAAATATGTCGATATGGTAGTAAAAGAATTACAGTAAATTGAAAATGAGGACTAATTAGGATATGCGAAGCAGCAGGGAAGTTTGTTGCTTCGCATAATTGATATTAGAATCTTCTAGCAACATGATTGTTGTATTAATTTTTACGAATCGTTGAAAATTATAATACAGCATGATAATATGTAGATAAATAATCAATGAATCCCATATTGATAATTGAGTAGAAGATAAACACTATTTTATTTTCAAAAAATAGCATATTAGATTGGCGATTACGCCGCACAAAATATTTAGCAATAAGCCAAATATATTATAGTTGTTCATATTATCACCCCCTTTCTGTTAACATCTATGGATATGATATACTACTGCCATTTGTTATTGGTTTCGTTTGTGTTACTTTTTTTGTGATTTTGTATCAAAAATGAGAAAATCTAATTTGTTTGAATGGATATTAATAAATATGGATTTTGCAAACTTTGGATATAATTGTAATATATAAAAATTAGAAAAAGGAATTTCTAAAATTGGCTGGCTATATTCATTTCCTTATGACCAGCTTGGAACTTATTCAATGTTTATTACAGATTTAATTGTATGATGTTTAGTAGAAATTGAATTTATATTATAGAGGTAAAATAACGTATATTGGTAAAGTTTATCTAAATAATCATAATTTTGTAATCGAGTTGGAACGGAATTTTTTCAGAATAAGTATCCAAGACATACATAGACAGAGCTGATATCGGACAGTATATTCATATTTACAATTTTGGGGAGCCCCATTCTGAACTTAACTATTAGACACCGGATGTATGCTACTATCCGATAAGGCTGTTGCCATATGTAGCTTATTATAAATGGGACAGGTGAGAGTTCACTATCTTCCCAGTGTTCCCCGTAACTTGTAAACAATATCAGTTCAATATAAAAATCTGTGATTTTTGTATGGACAACTGAGGTGTTATAAGATGGCAAAAGCCAATGATCTTAATATTTATAAGTGCGTGACATATCCATTGGCTCATTGTCAAAGTGCGGACATGTCAGGTGAACAGTTGGAGATTTTGACTCTATGGAGTGAAGAAGTTCCAACTATTTACAAAAACTAAAATATAGTAAATCGTTTGAATCTAACAAAAAAGCAAGCGTTATTTAAAATCTAGCACTGAAATATTAAACGCTTACGATTTATAACTTTAAATTATAGAAAGGTGTGTTGTGATTTGAAAGCAAAAATATTGGACAAAAGTGAGATCGCTACAAATAAAGGATGTTATTTATGTAGTATAAATTTATATGACTATTTAGAAAGTCTTGAAGTAGATTTTGACAAATTTGATGTGCAAAGAAAAATTGTAAATAATAAATATTTAGATTCATTAGCAAGAACTGTATTAACAGGCGAACATATACCAATTATTACTTTAGTGGTTTTGAATGAAAAATTTGAAATTCAAGTTGAAGAAGAAAAGGAAGTAGAAAAGTTTCGGATTTTGGATGGATTACAAAGAACATGGCGTTTAAATGCTATAAAAAAACTCTCGGACTGGCTACTTACAAATTTTGAAACAAATGAAAGTATAGAAGAGTATTTTATTAATGGTAATATGCGTAGTTTATCAAAAGAGAAAAGACAAGAAATAATAGAATGTGGAGTTGCAGATTTTAAACAAGCAAAAAATATTGCTAAACAGATAATTGATACTGTCGGAATTAAAAATGTAAAAAAATGTTTAGAAGAGAAGGTGCAATGGTTCGAAATTTGGTATGGATTAGATAAAGATGAGATAGTTAATAAGATGTTGCTGTTAAATGCAGGTCATAAGAGTGTTACAATGAGACATCAGGTAGAATTATTGTATTATGATTGGTTTGAAATTTTTTCAAGTGCAGCAGGGATAAATGTTATACGTGATAAGGATGCAGATTCTCCGGTTAAATTTGTGCTAGAACGTGAAATTAAAACCTATAGATTTTCAGATTTAGTAATGGCAACAATTGCATTTGTTGATGGAAAATATAAAAGAGTGCAGTCTGCATTTGTTGAAGATGTTTATTTGAATACAGACAATGATGAAAGATTGGGACAAAATGTGGAATTTTATAGAGGCGTTATGGAATTTATAGGAAAAATAGATTCGCTATTATATGATGAATATGATGATGCAGGAAGAATATGGTTTGGAAGAGAAAATAATATTGAAGCTTTTATGGGAGCGGTAGGAAAATATTGTTGGGAAAAATGTTCAAGAGATGAGGTTAAAGATGCTTTAAACTCTGCATATCAAAAGATTTGTAATAAAATAGAATTATTGAATTTGCAGGATTTTGATAGTGGAAAAGCTTTTTTAAGTTCTTCAAAAATAAATATAGGTCAAACCACGAAAGAGGTTGTTTATACTGTATTTAATGAAGTGTTGAATGATAATATGGAGTATAAAATTGACTGGAAAGAAGAATTTGAACGAGTGGGAGGAGTTTAAATGAGCTATACGGAAGAGGATACAATAGAATCTTTTCTTATTAATCATATATGTGAGGCTATTGATAAATACAATGGGGAAGTGGATCAATTATGTGATGATGATGACTTAGTTTTAATAGAGGACGGAATTACTGATAATAGTATTGAAAAGATAAAAACTATTTGTAGTAGAGTGGATAGAAAAAGGGCTCCACTAAAAATGATTGTGCTTTGGATTACAGTATATCTCTGGAATCAAGAGGATATTGATATGCATAACAAGGTGAATGAGATTGCATCAAGTTTCAAAAGTATTATTATTGAAGATGAAAATTGGTATGAGTACAATCAACAAGAAAATTTAGGAATTAAGCCTTTATTTTGGAGTGATTATTTGGGGAACAATAGTGATAGAAAATATGTAATAGCTGATTTTCGAAAAGGTATAGATGAAGTTGCTAATATTTTTCACGCTCAAGATAATATAAATGTTGAAATTTGCATATGGATTATTTGGCTGTTAGATGACATATCCAATGATAGAAAAGTATTTTTGTGTACTAATATAGAAACGTCAGATTTGAGTAAAGTGAAGACGAGGGTTTTGGCAGGGATAAAATTATCGATATTGTTATCAGGAAAAATATTGCATGGAATACAAGAATATACATATGAGCCTTTAGAATTAACAAATCAAAGAGGCATTTTTGATTGCCGAGTTAATTATGATATTCTTTCAAAATCATATGAACAATATGAACAAATATATGAGGTTATAAATGAGTATAATGGTACAAGAGGGATTATTGAGAAATATTTAAAATTGTATCAAGTTCTGGAAGAATTGATGGTTAGAGTAAACGTGGTAAAATTTAGCAAGGAAACAATTAGTGTTAGATCTTTAGAGGAGTTTAAATCAATTAAATCGTCTGAAAGAGAGGCGCTAAAAAGACTTTTTGTTCAAATATTTTATGAGAATGCCTTATCTAGTTCTAAAATACCAGATAAAGAATTATTAGATGAGATAAAGGAATTGTGGTGTACAAGTGATTCTACATATTGCACAAATCTAAATGAGCGATACAGTGAAATCAAAGAAATGAAACAAACATCTGCATTTGATTTCATAGCATTATTTACCGAGTATAAAGTAGAAAAAATTGCAGAGTTCTACTCTTATTGGATTTATGAACTACGTTGCGAAATTGTACATAATAAAGCTACAGAATATCATATGACATATATAAATATAGATGACAAGTTAAAAAAATTTATGATTAGTTTCTTTTTACCTTCAATGGAGGTAATTGTTTTTCATACCTTGATAAGGGTTCCAGAGTGTTTGCAATATGATAGACAGGCTATAGAAATTAAGTTGTGGTAGGAAAAGGTGATTATTTCACATGAATATTCTTATGCAATGAAATTGCACTTCCGGAAATCCGGAGACACAAAAATAGCCACCCCGACCGGGCAAGCTGTGTGAGCAGCTATTTTTAGCAAAATAATTTAATGGGTCAACTTAGCGTCAACATAAGATAACTGTCTGGCTAAGCAGAGTTTACTAGATATGACACTGAAAAGCATAGCGGAGTTTATGAAAATAGAAGGGCACAAGGGCAGAAAAGGTGCTGACTTTAATGCGAGGCTTGTGAAGCGTATTCTTGATAAAGAGAATTTTATAGGGGATATTACAATTACGGCGGTATTAATGAAGAAAGTGGGACAAACTCAGGTACCTTAATTTTGGATGTCACATGTGCGCCTCAGAATATTTCATATGGATATAAAAAGTAGTATTATACTATTACCAAGTGACGGATTAATAATAGCGTTTGCCTTATAGAAATAGCTATAAGGGTTTTATGTATTCTATGTCAAGAACGTTCTTGACCAGAATTAATAGTATACAGTTGATAATATTAAGAATTATATTGTCCATTGTATGACCTCCTATTACCAGTGAATTAAAGTAGCTGTTAATAATATTATACAATACATCGTATTTGGAGGATGGTAGAGTTCCTTGCGAAAGCAAGGTCCAATTGATTTTAATGCTTACTGATATTTGATATCTACCGGTCGCTAATCAGTAAGCTTTTAGGAGAAAAAATGAGCAAACAAATATACAAGGATAAATTCTATACTCACTTTGATAAAAAGAAATACCACACTAACTATGAGCAATGTGTTCAAAATATTAATTGGGTTAGTAGGCACGGCTTTTATCCGTTTATCCACTTTCAAATGGATTGTAGCAAATACACAAATGATTTAGAAGGAAATAAATTTATTAAAGAAAAAAATCGAGATATATACTATGCAGCACACATTGACAGATTTATTTATGAGTACTATGGAAATCGTCTTAATAGCAAATATAATAATTATATGAAGTCAAAAGGAATAGGTCGTGTTTCAACAGCATATAGAAACTGCTTACCAGGAAAATGCAATATTGATTTTGCAAAAGAAGTGTTTGAGTATATTGCTAAATGTGAATCAGCTTATATTTTTGTTGGTGATTTTAGTAAATTTTTTGATAATCTTGATCATAGATATTTAAAGGAAAAAATTAAATGTGTGGTTGGTAAAAAGTCGTTGGATGTAGCTGATTATGCAATTTATAAGAATATTACAAAGTTTACATATGTTGAAGCTGATGATATAGAGGCTGAAAAAGGGTTATTTAGAAGAGATATGCGTGAGTTGGATAAATATTTTGAAACAGATGAATTTCATGATTTTAAAAAGAAGCATCTTCATAAAAATAGTAAAGATTATCAGATTCCGCAAGGTTCATCTATAAGTGCTGTGTATGCTAATGTATATATGATAGATTTTGATAAAAGAATTAATGATTTTATTACTTCTCAGAAAGGAATATATAGAAGGTATTGTGATGATATAATAGTTGTTATTCCGATGACTCGTAACGAGATAAATTGTGGAAGAAATGAGGAAATTTCAAAATTTATATATGATACCAGAGATGGTATTCCTAATTTAAAATTAAATGAGGATAAAACAGAGCATTTTTTTTACAATAATGGGGAAATTGAAAAAATAAAGGGGCAAAGTAATCTTATAAATTATCTGGGTTTTACATTTGATGGTAGAATTGTTCATATAAGGGATAAAAGTTTATTTAAGTTTTATTGTAGAGCATATAGAAAAATTAAAAGAATTAAAGAGAACACGGATGAAAAATCGTTTAATGCTGGAAAGAAAGCAATTTATCATTCGTATACACATTTAGGAGCAAGTAAGTATTCTAATGATCATGGGAATTTCTTAACATATGCATATAAAGCGGATGAGATATTTAGTCAAAGTAAGGTGCTTGAGAGTGGTATTCAGTCAGGTGAAAGACATTGGTACAAAATTGATAGTAAATTGAAGGAGTAATATCAATGATAAATATCTATACAGAAAAAGAACTCAAATGATTGGATATTTCGCAATGATTTGTACTTCAACCTGAATACAGGAAATGAAGAAATGTCGCAAAAGAAATTGATTTGATTCAACAAGTGGATGAGGCGAAGCTGACATCAGACAAGCATATAGAAACAAAATATGGCTTAGGTACGATCCGAAATTTATCATCAGGTGCAAGACATTGCTTAATATTGTGAAGCATCCCGATAAGGTGGTAAATGTTGAGGAATGTGGACCGAATAGTTCTTAGAATCTTTTACTATGGATAATATTAAGATTTATATGTCAAGACCAACGCTTTTGATATTCCGGATGATGCCAAAATCAGATTTAATGATTCTGATATAGTTACCGGTGGCAGAGGATATAATGCTTGGTGGAGTAAGGAGTATCAAAGGAGAGGCAGATGATTTATAAAATGTTAGGTTCAAAGCTGATCCATTTTCATATGATTTGACATTTGATGACAGGATTACTCTTGTTGGTGGAGATAGCGGTACAGGTAAAACAGTACTTTATGAAATGCTGGAAGATATAAGATTGACAGACGAATACAAGGCTATCAAGCTGTTTAATTATAAATCAGATGATTTTTTAGAAGCAATCAAACAGTGCAGAGATAGTTTTATTGTGATAGATAATGCAGATTGTCTGATTAATGATGATGTCAGGAGATTTATTAATTTTGAGTTGTCTAATCAGTATATGCTTTTTCTACGAAATTGTGACGGACTCAATGTATCTGATAAGAGCTTTAAGGTGCTGAAGTTTGATAATAACAAGATAACGCTGGAAGAGGAGTTGTGATATGAGATATTTATGGACGGAAGATACTGGTGCAGGGCTTCACTTCTGGAAATTAGTTAATCGGCTTTTCTCTGACAATGAACTTGTAGTTGAGAGTAAAGGGAGCAATCAGGGCTTATTGGATGCATTAATAGACTTGGATATTAAAGATGACGATAAATACTATATTGCATTTGATTATGTGGTTGATAATCAGGACATTCGCAACAAGTATCGTATGTTGAAGTCAATAACAGATAAGTCGGATGGAAAGATTGTGATTCTGGATATGATTTGTTTTGAGTACTTGATTCTTGCATTTGACAAGCTGGTAGAATGGACAGGCACTGGAAAGACAGATAAAATCAAGATTCGTGAAGAAGTATTGGACGGCAGTTGAGAATCACAGAATCGATTTATCAAGGATTGATGATAAGAAAACATTGCAGTACTTGGCAGGTTTTAAGAGATACTCTACAGAGCGTGTGATGAAGTCATTGGTAGGCGAATTTACGCAAAATGAGAAGTGGTCCGTGAAGGGCACTCTTATGGGTGAGTGTTGGTACAAAGATTGTTGTGTGTCAGAGCATACGGATAATCTTAGGTGTTTAACAAGCCTGAGGTTGAAGGTGGGGATGAGAAGATGAGGATGCTGATACGGTCAGAGGAAGTGCAAAGGCTGATGAGATATATTACTTTGAAAGAATAGTTTAATAAAACTATATTTTTCATAATGCATAATAAATGATATATTAATAAGACAAATTTTCATCTAAAGAGCAAAGGGGAATGTGAATGCAGGAAACAGTTGATGTTTTGAATAGAGAACAATTTATTGATGTGTTATATCAGCTTGTCAACACTATGTCAGATTTAAAACAAGGAAAAATATTTTCAATTGATGGAACTTGGGGATATGGAAAAACTTATGTATTAGAAGAACTTGAGAGAAGATTATCTCCTATTGTTAATGAGGATACCTACGATGATAAATTTTATGTTTTTCATTACAATTGTTGGCAATATGATTATTATGAAGAACCTTCTGTTGCGATAATATCAGCAATGCTAGAAGCCTCTGAAAATTCACTAGAACATAGAATTGACAAAGTGGCAAAAGCAGGTTGGGAAACAGCGAAAGAAATATTGACAGAGGTAGCTGGAGAGTATGTAAAAAATAAAATAGGTGTTAATATTGTAGAAACATTTCAAAGTGAAAAGACGGGCATTGATAATCAAAAATTTAAATTTGATCAAATGTTTGCGTTTAAGAGAACTTTAGATGAAACTAGGGAAAAACTTAAACGAATGTCGGAAATAAAAACTGTTGTAATAGTTGTAGATGAACTAGACAGATGTATGCCTGAATATGCAATTAAAGTTCTTGAGAGACTTCATCATTTATTTGAGGGTATCCCCAATACAATTGTTATTATGGCTGTTGACAGTAAACAACTTGAGAATTCCGTAAAAAAAATCTTTGGAAATGCAGTTGATACAGGTAGATATCTGAGAAAATTTATTAGCTTCAATTTGGAATTAGGCGTGGGAGAGCTTCAATCTAAATATGTAGAAAGATATAATTATTATTTTGAAAAATTTGAGGAAAGGGATGCGGCAGCAGAGGAGTTACAAACATTAGCTACTTTGTGCCAAATTGACATTCGAAATTTGAATAAGCTAATTGAAAAATTGGATATAATTCACACACTTGCATTTAAAGGGAAAATGTCAGAATCAGTTTTATGGTTTGAATTAATGTGGGGAATGATAAAATATAAAATATCTTTACCAGATAAAGAAGGGGAATATAGTGATTGGTCTGACGATTTATATTGGTTACCTGAAATAGACCATGCGACTTATGGAGGGCTAGATGAATGTCTTTCTAAAGATATAATTGAATATTTAAAAGAGAAAAAGAACATTGTTATGACACATACAAGAATAATAGGAATGAATAGTGAAGAAATAATGGTTTCAAATGATTTCAATGGAGAGGCATGGTATATATTAGATCAGCTTTTGGCACATAAAAAAACGCTATATATGAACCCTGTTAATCAAACAGTAGATATTGATGAATGTAAGAAGTTTATTGAATTTGCAAAAATATTATGGTAGTCTAAAATTCAGTAGATCCATATATCAGAATGAAATTTATACAAAATTGGTTAATTTATATGTGGGCTATAAAGAAATAGAGTTGGCAGATTTGATAATAAATCTTGAAAATATTATTCTGGCAATTTAGCTAAAGGAGCGGAGTGAATTTGTTATTTAACTTGGCATATTGAATTATATGCTAAGTTAAAAGCCGAGTTAGATGTATAATTAGTGTCTGCTTCGGATAAAATAAAATTGCCTTAAAGCATTGAAAATACTGACTTTATAACCATTTTATAGTACAATAGAAGTGCAAAGAAATATGCGCTTGCACAATAAAAGGCTTGCACTTGAGGAGAATGGTTATGTATAAATTTGATAAAAATCATCAGTTTGGTCTTGCAGATTTTAATCAGCCTATGGGTCTGAAAATGAATCCTGAAAACCGTTGGGTAAAGAAAGCTGAAACGATTCCATGGGAAGCCATCGAAGAGAAATATGCAGCTCTCTTTCCTGGTAAGAAAGGAATGCCGGCTAAACCGCTAAGGACTGCACTAGGATCCCTGCTCATACAAAAACAACTTCAATTCTCAGATAGAGAACTGGTAGAGGAAATACGAGAAAATCCATATTTTCAGTACTTCATCGGACTTCCCGGATACCAAGATGCAATACCATTTGTTCCTTCACTTCTCGTGGAGTTTCGTAAACGTTTGACAGCAGAGGTGTTAGAAGAAATCAATGAGATGATTATCGCTTACAACGCTCCAGAAGATCCACCTCCAACAGGTGGTGAGGTATTAATGAAGAAAGTGGGACAAACTCAGGTACATTAATTTTGGATGCCACATGTGCGCCTCAGAATATTTCATATCCTCAAGATGTAAATCTGTTAAATGAGGCACGAGAGAAACTCGAAAAAATGATTGATATCATTTGTTATGAGCAAAACTACTACAAGCCAAGAATGTATCGCCAGAAAGCCCGAAAAGATTATCTGAACCTGGCAAAGTGTAAAGGTTGACAAAAAACAGGAATACATTGATAACAATGACAGAATAGAAGTTGAGCGAGCATTTAGTTTGGCAAAACGCAGATATGGTCTTGGTTTAATAACAGCGAAGATGGATACCACTACCAAAAGCTCAATCGCTTTATCAATCATTGCAATGAACGTAAACCGCTTAACGGTGGTTTCGTTTGCTCAAATTTTAGTTTCATTATTTTCAAGGAACAAACGAATGCATTGCACTGTAAAACATATGAAAAACAAGTCCTATAGAGATTTAGCGATTTGTTGAGCAGACACTAATTAATTAAAGAATGTATTGAGAAGAGAATAAAATAGTGGTACACTATATCTTAGTTGTTTTATGTTTAGATGGAGAATGAGATGTGCAAAAGATAATTGGTTATCATGGAACTAAAGAGCGATTTGCAGCTTCGATTATAAACAATGGTTTTAAAATAGCAATTAGAAAAGAAAATGATAATCACTGGTTGGGGCATGGAATCTATTTTTATTCTGATTATGAACTTGCAGAATGGTGGGGCCGAACAAAAGTGAATAGACAGAATGAAAAATATGGTAATAATGATACAGCTATTGTAATTAAAGGTGTTATTGAAGGAGATACGGTTTGGAATTTAGATAGGCCGTTTATGCTTAGAAAGTTTAAAGAATGTCAGAAAGAACTAGAGCAGGAGTTTGTTAAGACCGGGATTAAATTAGATTTTTCTAAAGATGATACTCAGAAGAAAATGCGTTGTTTTTGGATGGATGCTGTAAAAGAGGCTTATAATATTAGTGTTATTATTTATACATTTACAAGAGACAATCCGTCATATGTTGAAAGCAAATATCATGTTAATAGTAGAGAAGAGTTTTCATTAAGAAATTTGGGATTAACCTATCATGAAAAGCAAATATGTGTTACGGATGATCGATTTATTGTCGATAAAAGTATTGTAAATGGTAGTATGGAAGAATTTGATGAGGTGATAATATGATGACAAAAGAGCAAATTGAAAGAATTGCAGCAAATTGTGGAGTTGAAGTATCATATACAGAGCCTGGAAAAGGCGGATTTATTGTTGATTCGTCTAAAGTAGCATATGAATCAGTGAACGACATTTTTATGGAATTTTTTGGAATACCAGAGAGTAGTCGAAGAATATATTCTATAGATGAGTCTGCGCTTTTGGCAGCATAGGAGAATTCATGAGAAAAGATAATATTTTACAGAAATCTGAAAGTGCATTGGTAGCAAAGAAGATTTATATTGAGGATATGAATTTTCAAAGAACAACAGTGGTTAGTGGTACTGTTCGTTTGACGAAAAGTAGTATTGGCAAAAATATTGAAACTATTGATGAAAATGATTATAAGTGTTCTTTAGCATTTAAAATGTCTGATGATGAGGAGTCAACCTTTTTAGAAATTGTTGTATCAGGCATTTTTGAATTCAAAGCAGATTTAGAGCCGGATCTTAAAGAAGTAATTATTACAAAAAATACAATGGCGATATTGTTTCCATATCTAAGATCACAAGTTACATTATTGACTGCTCAACCAGATATTGAACCTGTTGTTTTACCACCGATAAACATCAACGCCTTATTGCAAAATATGGATAATTAGTGTGTAATCAGACTTTTTGAGGAATTAAAGTTTATGTAAAACGCTTGTATATAGTACAAGGTGCCGGATCCTATTAAATTTTCAGATTGAATGTTTCACATGTTGGATAGTCCATTAAATTCGTGAAGATAAAGTTGAAGAATATATGTATGAATGAAGGAATTATAATATGCATATAAGAGAAAATAGGAAATCATGTTTATATGATAAAGGACGAGATAATTTTAAATTTGATTATAATGAAGAACGGGCTGTATATAAATATTATGCAGGATTTAAACTTACTTTATTTGAACATGTAGATATAGAAAAACAATATAATTCATATACTGAATGGAAAGACTATATACTAGAAAGATATAATAAGTTTGATGTATATACTTTGAATGAATTTAGACGTCATTTAATACAGAGAAAACGAAATAAGACGACAGGAATAAGTATATCATCTATAGTATCATCTGCATTAATATCTTCACTTATAACATATTTAGCTAGTATGTTAAATGATATACAATCATTAGCAAATATTGGTAAAAGTATGATTTGGAAAATTATTTTAGTTTTTATTCTGACAATTGTGATAGTAATTATTGTAACAATACTATTTTATAAGATTATAGATTCATTTTATAACGATAATGTGGATACGGCGTTTCTTGATGACTATATTGAAATCATAGGAGAAATGATTGAACGAAAAGAAAGCGACTTACAAAATAAAATTATACGCGCATTGGTGCCTGACCCTATTAAATTTCTATAAAATAAGAAATCCTGATATACGAACTATTGCAAACCAGACAAATAAATGTTAAGATACACCTAAAATAGTGTGAAATACAAAAACAGTAAGCAGAGGGTTGGAAGTGAAAACCATAAGTGATAGAATTTTTGAATTATTAAAAGAAAAAGGAATGAGTCAGAAAGAATTTGCAGAGAGTACAGGAATAGCAGAGAGTTCAATAAGTGATTGGAAGAAGAAACGCACGAATCCAGTAAGCGATAAGATATTGATAATATGTGAGGTGCTTGACGTATCACCATATGAATTGCTTTCAGGAGCAGAGCATACAGGAACCCGGAGCAGGATAACGGATACATATGTATTATCAAAAGGAACGGAACTTGGAACGCTGGTAGAAAATTATCAGAAATTAGAGCCGGAACAGCAGAAGAGATTATTGGGGTATATGGATGCGTTAAGACAATAATTCTTAACATTAATACGTAAAAACGAATATATATGTATATAAAAAGATGAGGTGAATAACGATAAGCAGGAAAATAAGAGAATGGTATCCGGGAGCAATGTATCATGTGATGGAGAGGGGAATAAGGCGGCTAAGTATATTTCAGGATGAGTTTGATTATTTAATGTTTGAGGAAATATTAAAGAAAGAATTTGATTCTGATTTGTTAAAGGACAAGTCTGTTCTATTATTTCCTACAACAAACTTACATTACCATTGCTGTAAAAATTAACGTTGAATTTTACGACTTTTTATGTATACTAGAAGTAGTAGAAACAATATTAAGTCAAAGGAAGGAGCTGAAAGAATATGGCAAATATTTTACCAGTATCTGATTTGAGAAATTATAATGAAGTCTTGAAAAACTGTCATAAAGGGGAACCAGTGTATCTGACAAAGAATGGCAGAGGTCGTTTTGTAGTTATGGATATTGAAGATTATGAGCGTGAGCGTGCAGAGAAAAAGCTTCTGATGAAGCTGCAGGAAGCCGAAGAAGCAGTGAAAGACGGTGAAGGTTGGCTGAGTCTGGACGAATTGAAAGCACTTATGAGGGAATAAGATGTTAAAACTGCGGATCAACCCGATTGTTGCAAAGGATCTGAAAAATATTCGGGATTATATTGCTGAAGATAACGAAGAATATGCTGCAAAGACCATAAAGGAAATTTATGGTAAATTTGAAAATCTTCAGATGTTTCCGGGAATGGGCGCAGATCTATCAAAACGAGTCAGCTTTCGGACAGATTATAAATATGCAATATGGGAAGATTATGTGATTATCTACAAGGTTGGAGATAAATATGTGGAGGTTTATAGAGTATTCAACCGATATCAGGATATTACGAGAATCTTCGATTGATAATACAATCATGATAACAAATTGATAACACCGCTCAGTATGGTCTGCGGACTTTGGACAGTGGAACACATATACGAGGTACCAGGTATAGGAGTACAAGGTGCCAGATCCTATTAAATTTTTTACTATAATTATTATGAGGTAAAAACTATGAGATCACCAAGAGTACCTGTCGAAGAACAATACTGCCTGATCATGGAATGCTAGAAAGTCACACGTATCGTGTGCCAACTTCATTATAGGATAAATTTATGTGAATGGCTCACCTTCCGTGAAGGCGGCTCTATTCATCCGTGATGATGACTATGTGCAAAGGATAGAAGAAAAGATTAGCGGATTATTTTTGGAGGCTATTATGGTAGATGCTATGAAGTTGCCAGTTGGAATCGATGATTTCAGAAAACTGCGGGAATCAGATTTTTATTATGTGGACAAGACAAGGCTCATAGAGCAGATATTACAAAGCTGGAGTGAGGTGACTCTTTTTACACGTCCACGTCGCTTTGGAAAGACTCTTAATATGAGTATGCTTAAAAGCTTTTTTGAGATAGGTACCGATAAGTCTTTGTTTGATGGTTTATATATTTCAAAGAACAAAGAGTTATGTGATGAGTATATGGGAAAGTATCCGGTTATATTTCTTTCACTAAAGGGTGTGGAAGGTTTAGATTTTTCGGCAGCAAGGAGAATGTTATGCACTATCATAGAGTGCGAAATAAATAGACACTATTATTTAAAAACAAGTGATGCATTGACGGAGGAGGATAGGGCTCAATTTGCGAAGATGCTTCAGGGCAATGATAGCAATATAGAAGACAGTATACGAATGCTTTCACAGCTTTTGTATAAGCACTATAGACAGAAGACAGTTATACTTATAGATGAATATGACGTTCCACTGGATAAAGCTTTCCAGAATGGCTATTACAAAGAGATGGTTTCTCTTATAAGAGGTATTTTTGGACAGGCACTTAAGACGAATGAGTTTTTACAGTTTGCGGTGCTTACAGGATGTCTGAGAGTGTCAAAAGAGAGCATTTTTACAGGTCTTAATAATTTTGAAATAAATTCCATTGTTGATATAGACCATGATGAGCAGTTTGGATTTACTGATAATGAAGTTAAGAAGCTGTTATCTGATTACGACAGGGCAGAACGTTATCCTGATGTCAGGGAGTGGTATGATGGGTATCACTTTGGCAATGCAGACATATATTGTCCATGGGATGTAATAAACTTTGCTAAAAAACTTGTCGCAGACAAGAATGCAAGACCAAGTGCGTTCTGGATCAATAGCAGTGGCAATGACATGGTAAAGAGATTTGTGGATAAAGCAGATCAGACTACGAGAGATGAAATAGAAAAGCTTGTAGCAGGTGGTATAGTAGAAAAACGGCTTCGTCTTGATCTTACATATGATGAAATCGATAGTACAATAGATAATCTGTGGAGTGTGCTTTTTACAACTGGTTATCTCACTAAGATAGGTGAAGTTAAAATGCCTGATAGCGAAAGCTATGCATATAAGCTTGTAATTCCCAATAAGGAAGTACGTGAGGTTTTTATCCTCCAGATCCAGGAATGGTTTAAATCTGTTGTCACAAACGATAATGACAATATGAAGCTGTTATCGAAGGCTATTCTTGATAAAGATGAACAGCGGATCCAAAGACAGTTAAATATTGTTATGGGACGCATGATAAGCGTACTTGATACAAAGGCTTCGGATAATATGAAAGAGAATTTTTATCATGGTCTGCTTCTTGGACTTTTGAGAGGAAGTAACCCGGACTGGCTTATCAAATCAACCCGCGAGTCTGGTGATGGTTTTAGCGACATCCTGATCAGACCGGAAGATCCTGATGAGGGCATTGTCATCGAGGTAAAGTACGCCAAGGAGATTAAGGGGCTGGATGTGGCCTGTGAGGCTGCAATGACACAGATCAAAGATAAGCGGTATTATGAAGCTCTAAGAGATGAGGGAAGATGTAATAATTTTGGCTTATGGCATTGCGTTTAGCAGAAAACGATGTAAGGTGATTGGGGAAAAAATATAATTGTTCACAAAAAAAATCAAAATCCCCCTCTCTTTTTGTGAAAAAATATGTTATTATATCATTAGCTGATAATTGCTATGCGGAATAATCACTAGCACAGCATTGATTTATGATTTATAATTAGGAGGATTTTTACAATGCAGAGATTTACATTACCAAGAGATTTATATCATGGAAAGGGTGCACTTGAGGCACTTAAGAGTTTTGAAGGAAAGAAAGCTATTATCTGTGTAGGCGGTGGATCTATGAAGCGTTTTGGTTTCCTGGATAAGGCAGAGGCCTATCTGAAAGAAGCAGGTATGGAGGTTAAGCTGTTTGAGGGAATTGAGCCAGATCCTTCTGTTGATACTGTCATGAAAGGTGCGGCAGTGATGGAAGAGTTTAAGCCGGACTGGATCGTTGCTATGGGTGGAGGCTCTCCTATAGATGCTGCAAAGGCAATGTGGATTAAATATGAGTATCCTGATATCACATTTGAAGATATGTGCAAAGTATTTGGTATTCCGAAGCTTAGAAAGAAAGCTCATTTCTGTGCGATTTCTTCTACGTCAGGTACAGCTACAGAGGTTACAGCGTTTTCTATAATCACAGATTATGATAAGGGAATCAAATATCCTATAGCTGATTTTGAAATTACACCTGATGTGGCAATCGTAGATCCGGAGCTTGCGGAGACTATGCCTAAGAAGCTTGTGGCACACACAGGTATGGATGCCATGACTCATGCAATTGAGGCTTATGTATCTACGGCAAACAGTGATTTTACAGATCCACTTGCACTGCATGCGATAGAGATGATCCAAAATGATCTCATTGATTCATATAATGGAGATATGGATAAACGTGATGCGATGCATAATGCGCAGTGCCTTGCAGGAATGGCATTTTCGAATGCACTTCTTGGAATCGTACATTCTATGGCACACAAAACAGGAGCTGCTTTTGCTGATCATGGAGCACACATCATCCATGGAGCAGCCAATGCTATGTATCTTCCAAAGGTTATTGCTTATAACGCAAAGGATGAGACTGCAAAAGAGCGCTACGGAGTCATTGCTGATTTTATGAAGCTTGGTGGAGATACACTTGATGAAAAAGTTGATCTGCTCATCAAATATCTGCGCAGTATGAACGATGCACTTAACATCCCTCATTGTATCAAGAATTATGGAGCAGACAGTTATCCGACAGAGGAGGGTTTTGTGCCGGAAGATGTATTCCTTGAAAGACTTCCTGAAATAGCAGCCAATGCTATACTTGATGCATGTACAGGCTCAAATCCACGCCAGCCTGATCAGGAAGAGATGGAAAAACTTCTTAAGTGCTGCTATTATGATACAGAGGTAGATTTCTAGAAATCAGATATATTATTTAATACTTGTCACACAAAGGTGTGAATGATAACTACAGTTTACAGACATAGCCTATCCTGTTGAGCAGACAGGATAGGCATTTTTTAAAATGAGGAGGAGTATAAACTTGAAAAAAAACGGTAAGAATTATTTTTCGGCTATCACCGGATGTCTGGCAGTATTTGCTTTTATACTGCTGTGTCTGGTCATACCGGATGAAAGTGCAGATGCAGCAGGCAAAACAGGACTTTACCATGAGGGTAATGTCTGGAATTATTATGAGAACGGAGAAATTGCAAGTGATGTAACAACGCTTGTGAAATACAACGGAAGCTGGTGGTACGTAAACCAGGGACGCATAGACTTTAGCGCCAAAACACTTTGCAAATACAACGGAAGCTGGTGGTACGTAAACCGGGGGCGAGTAGATTTTAGCGCCAAAACACTTTGCAAATACAACGGAAGCTGGTGGTACGTAAACCGGGGGCGAGTAGATTTTAGTGCCAAAACACTTTGCAAATACAACGGAAACTGGTTTTATGTATCAGGCGGCAGGGTTAATTTTTCCGACACAACAGTGGTAAAATACAACGGAAACTGGTGGTATGTCCATTCAGGCTGTGTTGATTTTGGCGCCAGAACACTGTGCAGATATAATGGTTTATGGTGGTACATATCAGGTGGCAGGATCGATTTTTCTGATACGACTGTAATTAAGTACAACGGAGTATGGTGGTATGTAAAAAGCGGTTATGTAGATTTCAATGCAAGAACATTGTGCGAGTATAATGGTACATGGTGGTTTATTAAAGATGGAAGGATTAATTTTGACACAAGAACATTGGTTAAATACGGAGCAAACTGGTTTTGTGTGAACAATGGTAGTGTTGATTGGGGATACAGTGGAAACTGCGGTTATAAAGGCTATACATATTCGATCAATAATGGAATCGTTGACTTTGGCAGGGGGGTGTCAAAAAGCAATGACTGGGTTTCGGGGCTTGACGTGGCGAAAAATAATGACAAGCTTATCATTGTGGCAGCAGAAGGCATAACTTCGGTTGATGCTGACGTTTCAATGCATCAGCGTGATGAGGATGGAAACTGGTATGAAATGTTTTCAATCAGCGGACATGTCGGATACAATGGAATCGTGAAATCACATGAAGGTGACGGAAAGACACCGACAGGTGCATACAAATTTATAAATGCATTTGGAAATCTGCCGGATCCCGGATGCAGATTAAAATATATCCATTGTGATAGCAGTTATGACTGGGTTGATGATTCTGACTCGGTTTACTATAATAAGCTTGAGTCTTCTAAATACGTGAGGAAGGACTGGTCATCTGCGGAGAACATAAGCTCGATAGGGGACAGATATAATTATGTGCTTGCACTGGACTATAATAAAGAATGTATTCCGGGAGCCGGCTCGGCTATATTTTTACATTGTGGCACAAATAAAACGTCCGGATGTGTGGCTATTCCTGACAAATATATGCGCTGGGTCATTCAAAGTGTGGATGAGAATAGTACTATCGTAATAGATTCAAAAAATAAAATCCGCAACTATTAAAATAATTTGTATATAGAGTTGCAAAGGGGATATATTATATGTTACTATAAGACTACATGAGTAGTAACGATTCATTTGTCACATGGCAAATGGTCTCATAGATTTTGAATTTACGCCTCCACATGGTTATTTTCAAAAGCTATATGCTCATGTAACAGAAAAGTCCTTGGCTTTTGCCGGGGCTTTTTTGCGTAATCCTTTTTTGCGTAATACAGGCTATTAAAATTATGAAAAGTATTATATAATAATAAAAAATTATTGATGGAGGAAAATAAAATGAATATAGAAGAACTGGTAGAGATAAGCGAATGTCCGCATTGTGGAGGCGGCGCAATTCTTGAGGAAGAATGTGGATGCTCATATTATGTAATGTGTCTTGAGTGTGGATGCCATTCGGTAAACATTGATTTCAAGTCGGAGGACGAAAGGCTTGAGGCTGCAAGACGCACAGCAGAGCTTTGGAATTGTGGTAAAGTTATTTCAAGTGAACCGGGTGAATGATCAAAAATTATGTACTCTCATAATTCTTAATTTAGAAGATTCTGAGAGTAAATAATGTAAAAAGGGAGGATATATGGCGGATAAAATAGTAAAAGGCTATTGGGACTGCCCATATTGCAGCAGCAGGGAAATCGATGGACTTGTAGATTTCTGCCCGAATTGCGGAGTCCACAAACCAAAAGATGTTAAATACTATTTAAAGGGAAATGTTACGACCAATACGACATATTCGAAAAGCCAGGTTCCGGATTCGGATGTTTTGTCAGAAAAAGAGCTTGAGAAAGCCGGGATATCCAAAGAAGAATGTGATGGAAAACATAAGGAATGGGTATGTGATTTTTGTGGAAGCTTAAATAACTGGGCTGATAATGTGTGCAGTTCATGTGGTTCACAAAAGGATGAGTCAGATACATTGTATGGTGGTGAAAAAAAGTCCGGGGAAGAACCAAAAGAGCCGCAGCACACGGAAAGCAACCCGGATAAAGAACCGCTTTCAGTGTGGGATAAGATAAAAAGATCCTTTGTGAAAAATCGTAAAGCAGCTGCGATAGTGACTGTGATCATAGCGGTTTTATCAGTTATGTTTTTCCCATACAAAAAAGTAGTTACAGTAAAAAGTTTTGCATGGGAGAGGAATATATCCCTCGAAGAGTACAGGACTGTGCAGGAATCTGACTGGAATGTCCCCGAAGGAGGCAGGGTATATGATGAAAAGACCGAGATAAAATCGTATGTCTCGGTGGTGGATCATTATGAAACTGTCTGGGAGACGAAGACACGCGAGGTTTTTGACCACAATGAGACATCGACTACTTACAGTGACAATGGAAACGGAACGTTTACAGAGCATACGACCACAACTCCAGTATACAGGACAGAGACATATCAGGAAAGCCATGAGGAACCTGTTTACAGACAGGATCCGGTTTATGCCACAAAATACTATTACGACATAGATAAATGGGTTGATACCGGAAATGACTATCCGTCAAGCGGTAAAGATCACAAACCATACTGGAATGAGGACTATAAGCCTATGGCTGATAATATCAGAGATACGGACAGGAGCGAGACATATACTGTTAAGCTTGATAACGGTAAGACGCAGGAAAAGTCATATTCTGAGTGGAAAAACATGAAAATTGGTGATACAAAGGAACAGACAACATGTCTGGTGGGAATCGTATACAGTGAAAAGGATTTAGGAAAATAATATGAAGACATTAATAGTTGTTGATATGCAGAATGATTTTATAGACGGAGCGCTTGGAACAAAAGAGGCACAGGCGATCGTTAAAAATGTAGCAGCAAAGATCAGGGAGTACCAGGCAGAGGGAAACGAGATAATCTTTACCAGAGATACTCATGGGGAAGATTATCTTGACACACCGGAAGGAAAGAAGCTGCCGGTAAAGCATTGCATAAAGGGCACAAAAGGCTGGGAGATAGCAGATGGTCTTTATGTGGATGGCGCTGATTGTATTGACAAACCAAATTTTGGATGGCCGCATTGGAACGAGAGATCGTTTGAAGAAATAGAACTTGTCGGGCTTTGCACAGATATATGTGTTGTTTCAAATGCCCTTATATTAAAGGCCCAGTTTCCGGATGTGCCGGTTACTGTGGATGCTGCGTGTTGCGCAGGCGTTACGCCGGAGAGCCATGAGGCGGCGCTTGTTACAATGAAGATGTGCCAGATAGATATAAAGGAATGATTATATAACGCTTGTAATCTTATTATATATAATGATTATAGGCGTTTTTTATATGAAGCTTGACAAAAGAGTTATAAAAAGTTATAAATAGTTATAAAAGAACAAAAGAGTTATAAAAAGTTATAAAAATGGGGGCAAATATGACAAAAAATCCTTTTTCACTATCGTTCGGGAAAGAACCTATAAGTCTGATAAACAGAAGTATGCAGACAGCAGAGATCATTGAGACATTTGAAGATGAAAACCCGGCTTATCAGGTCTGCATGATAACCGGTGTCAGAGGTTCTGGAAAAACAGTAATGCTTACGGAAATAACAAAAAAAATAAGATCTGATGATGACTGGATAGTCATGGATTTAAGCCCGGAGAGAGATTTATTACAATCATTTGCTGCAAATCTGAGCAATTATCCAAGTTTGTCGGAGATATTTCGCAAGGCAAAGATCAACCTGTCTTTTTTAGGACTCGGTGTGGAGATAGACGGTGTATCACCTATCACAGATATAAATGTCGCTGTAACAAGGATGCTTGAACGGATAAATAAGAAGCATAAGAGAGTTCTTGTAACAATAGACGAGGCTGTATGTAATGATACAATGAAAGAGTTTGTCAGCCTGTTTCAGATATATATGAGACAGGATCTTCCGGTATTTTTGCTTATGACAGGTCTTTATGAGAATATTTATGAGCTTCAGAATGAAAAAACTCTGACGTTTTTATACAGAGCACCTAAAATAGAACTTCGCCCTCTGAATATAGGTATGATAGCAGAAAAATATAAAAATATATTTAATCTGTCTGATGAAGAAGCTGAGTTAATGGCAAAAGAAACAAAAGGGTATCCATTTGCATTTCAGGTTTTAGGATATCTCTGCTGGAAAAATGAAACCACATGGGTAAGCGTACTGCCTGAATTCAGTCAGTATCTGGAGGAATATGTATATGAAAAGATATGGAGTGAGCTGTCTAAAAGCGATAAGGAGCTTCTGATTGCAATGGCAAAAACTGCGGATGACAAAGTTGAAGCGATAAGAAAGACTATGAAAAAAGCCTCAAACAGTTTCAGTGTATACAGGAACCGGCTTATAAAAAAGGGTGTGATAACATCACCGGAATATGGACATCTGGATTTTACATTGCCGAGATTTAAAGAGTTTGTATTAAGAGAAGGAATAGCATGATAGAAATACTTATAGTGGAAGACGAAAAACCGATATCAGATCTGATCAGACTAAATCTTACAAAAGCAGGCTACAACTGTACCTGTGCCTTTGATGGCATGGAGGCGGCAGACATTCTGGAAGAAAGAAATTTTGACCTGATAATACTTGATGTAATGCTGCCGAAGCTCAGCGGATTTGAGCTTATGGAATATATAAAGCCGCTTGGCATACCGGTAATATTCCTTACAGCGAAGGCTGCTTTAGATGACAGGATGAGAGGACTTACATCCGGTGCGGAAGACTATATGGTAAAACCGTTTGAGATCGTGGAACTTTTAGCCAGGGTAAATATCGTGCTGAGACGTTATAACAAGATGGATCGTAAACTTACATTTAAGGACATAACTATAGATACGGAAAATCAGACTGTCACAAAAGCGGGAAAACATATCGAGCTTACACCAAAGGAATTTGAGCTGTTTGCAATCTTAGTCCGCAATAAAAATATCACGCTTTTCAGGGAAAAAATATACGAAGAAATATGGGGAACGGAGTACTCGGTAGAATCGAGGACTCTTGATCTGCACATACAGAGGCTGCGTAAGAAATTAGACATAGGAGACAGCCTTAAGACAGTGTTTAAAGCCGGATACAGGCTGGAAGAATAAATGATAATAAAAGAATCATTATTTTATAAAATTATATAAAAACGTATATAAATAAAAATATGTTTAAAAGTTAAAAAGCTGCAAAAACTTGATGTGCGTCATGTCTTTTGCAGCTTTTTTGTGGTATATATACAGTGAAAGAGGTGATAATTTGACGAAACTTAATATGTGGCTGAGACGATTTTCGATACAGCTTTTGTGGGGAGCGGGAATACTTATAGTGATCGCGATGATTTTCTCACATCTTGAGGGACTTACGATCATTGGAAATATATGTTATATTGTGGCATTTGTATTATCCGGCGTATCAATTCTGCTTCGGGCAATACAGGCGCTTAAATCTAAGACAGTCAGCATAGAACTTCTGGTGTCGATCGCATCGGTCGGAGCCTGTGTGATAGGTGAATTTAATGAAGCTGCAATAGTGACATTTCTTTTCCAGCTTGGATCGTTTTTGGAACAAAAAACAATGAAAAAGACAAGGTCGGCAATCAAAGAACTGACGCAGATGGCGCCTACAACAGCATGGAGGATCATAAAATCTGTAAATTCCGGGGATAATACTGACTGCAAAAATAGTTCTGATAATAGCTGCAGTAATGAACGGAAGGAAAAGTTTGATATAGAAGAAATTGATGCAGATGAGGTTGAAATAGGAGATACACTGCTTGTAAAAGCAGGAAGCCAGATCGCTTCAGATGGTATAGTGGTAAAAGGTGACGGATATGTGCTTGAAGCAAGCATTACAGGGGAGCCGCTTCCAAAACACAAGGCAGATGGTGACATAGTGTATGCCGGAACTATTCTGGACAGCGGGAATCTTCATATGCGCGCGACAAAGGTTGGAGAAGATACGACTTTTGCAAAGATAATAGCGCTTGTTGAGGAGGCGCAGGATGCAAAATCACCGGTGGAGAGATTTATCGACCGTTTCGCAAAATACTATACACCTGCGGTCATAATTATAGCAGCTCTGGTATTTATATTTACCCGGAATGTTGATACGGCGATCACGATACTGGTGCTTGCCTGTCCGGGAGCACTCGTTATAGGAGCACCTATCGCAAATGTAGCCGGAATAGGCCGTGGAGCGAAAAACAGCATCCTCTTAAAGGGCGGCGACAGTATCCATACATTTTCAAAAACAGATACAGTTGTCTTTGACAAGACCGGTACACTTACGATGGGAGTACCGGAAGTAAGTGCCATGAAAGATTATTCTAACGCAAGTGAACAAGTTCTTTCACTGGCAGCAAGTGTGGAAAAGGCATCCGATCATCCGCTGGCACAGGCAGTTATCCGATATGCCGGGGATGTTACGTCTTATGAGGCTTGTGCCGTTGAGACAGTAAAGGGCTGTGGGGTGAAAGCTGTAGTAAATGATCACGATGTGCTTGTGGGAAATCAAAGGCTGATGGAACAGGACGGCATAGAGCTGCCGGAGCAGATAAAGCAGGATTTAAGTGATGTACAAAATACAGGCGCATCGATCGTTCTTATATCCATAGATAAAAAAGTTGCCATGTTGCTTGGAATTTCTGATAAAATAAAAGCAGATGCAAAGAAAAGCATTGCGGATCTTAAAGATATGGGAATCTCCGATATCATAATGCTGACCGGGGATAATGCGGCGACAGCTTCTGCGATCGCAGCTGATCTTGGTATCACGGACTATCGCGCAGAGCTTTTGCCGGAGGATAAGATGACAGTTATCCGCAGCTTGCAGGATGCCGGGAAAATTGTTACATTTGTAGGAGACGGAATCAATGACAGTCCTGCTCTTGCAGCCGCTGATACAGGCATAGCAATGGGCTCGGGAACAGATGTGGCAATAGATAATTCGGATGTTGTCCTTATAAGATCAGATCTAGAAAGTCTTGTCAGATCGCTTAGGATATCAAGGAAAACGGTTCATATTTTATACGAAAATATCGCTATTGCTGTAGGAACAGTTATATTATTGCTTGCAGGACTTTTTGCAGGATATATCCATATGGCAATCGGAATGCTGATACATGAGGCAAGCATACTTGTTGTAATATTTAACGCAATGAGAAATAGTTCCATGCGTTTAAAATACAAATGAAATTTAAGTTAATTATTTTAATAAAAAACGAAAGGAATCTGGAATATGAAGAAAACAATACAGATGGAAGAGCTTGTGTGCCCTATGTGCGCGCAGAAAATAGAGACAGCTTTGCAGAAAGTTGACGGCGTAAGCAGCGTATCGGTGCTTTACAATGCAAGCAAGGCAAAGGTGGAATTTGATGAAAATAAGACAAGCGTTGATGAGCTTGTAAAGGTAATTACCGGACTTGGATATGTAGTGATATAGGAAATCATCAGAATGATTTCAACATAAATGAATGTGTAAAGTTATAGACAGTAAATATATTATAAATCAGGAGGAAAACAATGAACAAAGAGACGATAGAGACACTTGACAAAATTTTACCGGTTGTAGAAAGAGTACACAGTGAGCACCACCCTGAACTTCACAAGGTTGCAGAACTTTACAATGAATTAAAAAAGGCTCCGTCCAGAGTAATTTTTGATGAAATGCAGGCTGTAACAGGAAACTATGCTGTTCCCGATGATGCATGCCCGACTTACGCAAAGACCTATAACCTGCTTGAAGCGTTGGACAGGGAGTTTGCATAATGGGCTGCCCGTGCTGTGAGGGTATAGAGCCATGCGCTGCAAAAATATCTATTTTTAAGCATTTGGACCGTGCGAGCCAGGAAGAAATCAGCGAGATTGCCATTCACCGTGAAGTCAAAAAGGGTGAGCTTTTGTTTACACCGGATGACAGCCGCGGGCTTTATCTGATATCGGAAGGAACCGTAAAAGTGTACGAGCTTACACCTTCCGGTAAGGAATATCTGCTTCAGGTGCTTCACAAAGGTGACTTTGTGGGTGAGGAGGCATTGTTTTGCCATGAGGAAAATTATACCTACGGTGAAGCATTATCGGACGGCAGGCTGTGCTTTATAGATCAGAAGGATTTTATGGAACTTCTTATGAAGCATCCGTCAATAAGTCTTAAGCTTTTGGAGGAATTCAGCCGCAGAATGCATCAGAATGCGCATCAATCTTCGACAAATACAGAGCCGGTTCTAGAAAGGCTCTGGGCATACCTGCTCAATCTTTCAGCGGCACAGGGCAGTGATACTTTTGAGATCCCGTTGCAGCTAAAGGAATTGTCTTCGTATCTGAATACTACTCCGGAGACTGTTTCAAGAAGACTAAAGGAACTTGAAAAGCATCAGATAATAAAACGGGAGCGCAGGAAGATTACTATTTTAAATAAAAATGAAATATAATCACGTTATTGTTGTAATAACAACATAAATTAATAAAGTCATACTGTATATTAGAATCGTAAGGAATACAAACTATATACAGCATGGCTTTTTATTTTAGATAAATATGTGATGTGTACAGTATATGTGTTTTTACAATATTTAGGCAGATGATCTGGAGGAATGAATAATGAACAGTAATGGTAACAGCAATAATATAGAAAAGATCAAATCATATCTCAAAAGACTGGATGCCGGAGAAAATCTCGAGAGTGTAAGAGCGGATTTTAAGATAGAATTCAGGGCTGTGGATGCATCCGAGATAATGGAAGCCGAGCAGCAGCTTTTAAAGGAAGGAACACCACTGGAGCAGGTGCAGCGCCTGTGTGATGTGCACTCTGCACTTTTTCACGGTTCAACAAATGAGGAGCAGATCGCAAATGCCGAAAAAGCAGTGGCACAATCAATAAAAGATAAAAAGCTTGCGGCAACTGCGAAGCTTATTGCGATAAAAGGGCATCCGCTTTATACATTTACACTGGAAAATGGACAGCTTGCAAAGGTAATTGCTGAGTGTAAAAAATATCTTGAGACAGGCAACGCAGGATCAGATAGTGCCTTGAATAGTGGTTGTCTTAAAGATATGGGAAGTTTACTTAGACAGCTTCGTGAGGCTGCGATACACTATGCGAAAAAAGGTGATCTGCTCTATCCGCATCTCAAGGTAAAATACGGTGTGAGCGGTCCGTCGGATGTCATGTGGACAGTTGATGACGAGATAAGAGATGAGCTTGCAGATTTATCAAAAGCGATAGAGTCAAAAGAAATAAAGTCAAAGTCCGGTTCATCTGATAATCCTAAAAACACAGTACAATATACTGAGGATGAATGCAGAGAGCTTACAGAGAGGTTTGAAACAGTAGTAAGACGTCTTGATGAGATGATATATAAAGAAGCAAATATCCTGTTTCCAAACTGTGCGCTCAATTTCACAGAAGAGGAATGGATAGGCATATATCGTGACTCAAAAGATTATGCTGATTGTTTTGGTGTGAAAAATGAGGTTTGGGAAGAAGCAGAGGAATATTTGAAGAATAATTCAAATGATTGTGGAATAAAGAAGGAAAATGCAGAAAGTGAGATTATGCTCGGTGGTGGACATATGACGGTAGAACAGCTTGATGCAATGCTCAATACAATTCCGCTTGAGATATCATTTGTAGATGATCAGGACATGAACAGATATTTTAATGAAGGCTCAAAGGTATTCAAGCGTCCGGGCATGGCAATCGACAGAGAGGTATGGAGCTGCCATCCACCGAAAGTAGAGCAGCAGGTCAGACGCATAATCGGTGAATTTAAAGAGGGGACACTTGATAAAGTCCCGGTATGGATGAATAAAAACGGCAGAGTATTTCTGGTAACTTATATGGCTGTGAGGGATAAGGCAGGAAAATATCTCGGCACGATGGAGCTTGTGCAGGATATGGAATTTGTGAAGGAGTACTTTCTTAAGTAGTATGTGAGTATATGGTATAATTTATTTGATACATTTTAGATACAAATATCTGCTAATATATAAATTGGTAAATTTTGCATAACCATATGGATAGACAAAAGAGGGATAAATGAAATTCAGATACAAAGTATTGTTTACAAATTTAATACTTCTTTCGCTGGGACTTGGTCTGGTCGGATACCTCATGATACACAAGAATTTTGAGCTTGCGAAGCAGACACAGCTTAAAAATGCTATTGTGCAGAACAATCTGGTACAGTCCTCGGTGGAGTATGAACTGCTGCAGCTTTTAAATTCTGATTCTGAAAACGCTACGTCTCAGACAATAGATAATGCTGTATCCCAGACCACGGATAACAGCAAAAGAATAAAGAGCAGCGACATTACCGCATCCTCCATAGTCGCGCAACTTCCGCAGATCGGAAGCCGTGTAAGCAGCAGTGTGCGCACAAAGGATTCATTTTTCTATATATACTATGATGGAAACCGGGTGTATACGGACGATAAAAGCCAGGTGGATATAAATGAGACACTTTTTAATGATCTGACAACAGGAAATAAGAATTATCTCATAAATATTGAGGATGAAAAACACTATATTTATGTGACATCACAGAGTGTGATAGATGAGAAAAATCTCTGGATCATCAGTAAATGTGACGCATCGGAGGCATATTCGCTCTTAGATGAGCAGATAAAATATTTCAGGCTGATAATAGTAGTTATATTGATCGCAGAGTCGGTTGCAATGTACTTTATAAGCAGATATATGACAAAGCCGCTCGAGAAACTAAACCGTGTCAGCGAGGAAATAGCACAGGGAGATTATGCCACAAGGGTAAATGTAAAAAGTCATGATGAGATAGGACTTCTTGCACAGAAATTCAATATCATGGCGCAGGCGGTATCGGATCATGTAGACGAGCTAAATGACATGGTACACAGGCGTGAACAGTTTGTGGCGGATTTTACCCATGAGATAAAAACACCGATGACATCGATCATTGGCTATGCGGATACTATGCGCTCACTGGAGCTTCCGAGGGAAGAACAGATAATGGCACTTGGATATATTTTTTCAGAGGGAAAACGTCTTGAGAGCATGTCGAATAAGCTTTTTGATCTGATATATCTGCGTCAGCATGATATTAAAAAGGATGATGTCCATATGGCAGATCTTTGCGCAGAGGTGGTAAAGGTTGTCGGGCCTGCATACGAAAACAGGCATCTTATTATAGAAACTGCGATAGAGGATGCTGTGCTGGCTGTGAATAGAGAGCTTCTGGTTACGGCACTTGTCAATCTGATGGATAATGCAAGAAAAGCGTCATCTGAGGGTGGAAAGGTTGAAATTACAGGAAAATATGTACATGACAAAGTAAATAGTACACTAGAAGATAAAAAAACTCAAAAAAATGATGAGAGTACAGATGGTGAATGTGCAGATACATATGAAATCTGTATAATCGATCACGGAATCGGAATGACAAAAGAGCAGGCAGACAGGATTTGCGATGAATTTTATATGGTAGACAAATCAAGGGCAAGAAAAGAGGGCGGTGCAGGAATAGGAATGTCACTTGTGGCAGTCATACTGGAACACCACAACGCAAAGCTTTCTGTGGAAAGTGAGCCCGGATGCGGAACAACTATGAGAATTTCGCTGCATGGAAAATCTGAATGCAGTATAGATGTTTAGAATGGGTAATCACAGATAATTTTTACATGGTGTGAATTATTACAAATACTGCTCAGTAACCGATTACATAAAACTCCGAGGATAGATATGAAAAAAGAAAATATTAAATTTATTATAATGTCAGTTATAGTAGTATGCATTGTGATAGCCGGAATACTGGTGCCGGGCATAGTACTCGAGGCAAAGCAGAAAAGTGAATATGATAAGGTGGCACAGGTACCAAAAGATTACCTTCCGTCAAGCTCGGTTATGGCAAAGGAGGCATCGGCAAATCTGAAATTGTCGGAGAAACTTTCTCTTATAGATGGGCAATGGGATAGTACTACGGATGAGGCGGCATCATATGAGATGGACGATCAGGATTATCAGGCTGTTGCCACTGCCCGTGAGTCGATGGAGAAACTGTATGAGCAAAAACTGTATCCGGAAAATTTATCACCGGATTATTCAAACTGGTATACGTGGGAGACAACAGCCTATAAGGCATCTGACAATACGTTCAATACTTATACAGCATATTACTGGATCATAAGATTTGAGAAATATGATGGCACCCAGACTCATACCATATGGATGCTCGAGGATGGAACGATAATTCTTGCAAGAGAGCAGACAAAGGATGCGATAGACGTTTCCATATTCGAATCAGCAGATGGACAGGGGGATGCTCTGGATAGTATAAGTCTGGATGATAAAATAACAGATGATTATACGGCTGCATTTAGTTATAGCGGAATAGATTTTTCAAAAATGAATCTGATCGGACAGACGACTGCGACAGAGGAGAAAAATCAGGAGAGTTATGATGTGCTGCAGTTTTTAGGGGATAAGCAATATGTTTATGTGATCAGGGAGAAGTAAGCCATTTGGAGTATGAAAAAGATTACACGTGGAAGAATATAATTGACTCAATAGTAAATATAGAATATAATGAACTAAATGAAATGGATTAAGAAAATCCAAAATATTAATAAAAAAGGGGGGACAACTATGCTATATAATTACATTAAAGCGAATTATAAAGAAGCTGAACCCATTTTCTTTTCTGATCTGGAAAGAGATGATATAAGCAAATCAGCATTGAATCAGCAATTAAAAAGGCTTTGCGATAAAGGATTGCTTATGAAATATGATACAGGAGTTTATTACATTCCCAAACGAACTTTACTTAATTCAATGATAGGACCAAATGCTGATATGGTTGCCAGATATCGTTTTATACTTAAGGGGGATAAAATAGAGGGATTTTATGGCGGAAACTCATTTGCTAATCAGATAGGAATAACCACTCAGGTTCCAAGAGTTGTGGAAATTGTAAGCAATAATACAAATTCTTCAGATCGTGAAGTTAAAATTGGAGATAGACGTTTCTATATAAAAAAGCCAATAGTTAAGATAACAAATGAAAATGTTTATGTATTACAAATGTTGGAACTACTAAAAAATCTTGATGCATATCTTGATTATTCATATAAGGAAGCAAAAGAAAAATTTGCAGTGTATATATCAGCCCATGGAATAAAAAGAGCTGATGTAGACTACTACATTAGAAAATATCCTTTGGCAACATTCAAATATTATTATGAATTGGAGTTGGATCATGTACTTGCATAAAGAAAATAGGGAATTATTTCGGGATGTAATTTTATTAACTTCTCAAAAATTAGAAGTGAGCGAAGATATTGTCGAAAAAGACTATTATGTAACCAGTATTCTAAAAAAGCTATCAGAGATAGATTATCCAATCGTTTTTAAAGGTGGTACATCGCTCTCAAAAGCGTTCAATGTTATTGACCGTTTTTCTGAAGATATAGATATAACATTTACAGAGCATCTGGGTGAGGCAAGAAGGAAAAAGTTAAAATACAATATTATAAAGCCAATCGCAGATGATCTGGAGCTAAACATACGTAATTTTAATTCAGTGGAGAGCGACAAAAATCTCAATCATTATGATTTCTATTATGAATCTGTAGTGGGCGACAGAGTGCTGAATGCTATTCCACATTATGTGAAATTGGAAACTTCACTGATGTCTTATGCATTTCCTACAGAAAAAAGAAATTTAGAAAATTATATTTTCAAGGCTCTTGGGAAAACAGAAAATGAATTAATAGCTGCGTATGATTTAGGAACTTTTCAGATGAGAGTCCAGTCATTGAATAGAACTCTTATTGATAAAATATTTGCAGTATGTGATTACTATTTGCAAGGAAAAGCACATAGAAATGCAAGGCATTTGTATGACATATACAAGTTATCAAAGTATGTTAGAATTGACAAAGATTTTCTTGAACTGGTAGGAGAGGTTCGCAATCATAGAATAGAAATGGGAACAAATATCGCTCCATCAGCTCCGTTAGAAGTTAATATACCAGAACTGGTTGAAAAAATATGTGATGATGATTTCTATAAGATTGATTATAAAGAAACTACGTTGAAATTGATTTCTGATAATTTAAGTTATGATGAAGTAAAAAATCATTATAGAGAAATCGCAATAAAGATATTCGAAAATTAAAGGGACATGCTAGTCCGGGTATTTTCAAACAGCCTCCAGGCATGCTGATCAGACATCAGCACCTGGAGGTTTTTTAATGTACACAACAATATCTTGACTTATGATACAAAATGTTTACATCTGCCATGTATAGTTATATCAACAAAGGGTATTAAGGAGAGCGGGTATATGGAAAAACAAAGGAAAAGCACAATAAATCGAAGGAAAATCCTCACCGCAGCAATAGCGGAGGCTGTGATACTTACCACACTGGCAGGCTGCGCAGATAAAAGGGTAGATTACGGCACTGATACGGAAAATATGACAAAAAGTACTGTATGTAATGTGAAGGATTTTAGTACAGAGGCGACCTACAGCGATGAATTTTCCGTGCAGACAGAAATTGGAAATGTAAATATAGATATAAGTGCAAAAGTGGAACTGCCTGATTGTAAGACAATGTCAGTAGTTGAAGTGGAAAAGATACCTTATTCTGCAAAGCTCAAGGAAAAGGTATTGAAGGCATACTTTGGAGAGTCACAGATTTATTACTATGATAAAGAACATTGGACAAAAACACAGCTTCAAAATCTCATTGATTCCATAAATTCCTCAACAACACCAACTGATACATCTGGCACAGGAAACAGAGCTGAGCTTTTGAAGGAATATACGCATTATCTGGAAAATGCCGGTGATGAATGGACTATAGCTACAGAGTATGATTCATGTGATGAGTTTGTAGGGAAAAAAGGAAACACCTGGTATAACGTGAATTTTGTTGCAGATGGTGATGAAAATAAATGGCTGTCGGGAATTGGCGCAGGTCCGATTGAGGGATATACCAAAAAGGCAGGAAGTAATGAATATGAGTGGAGCAATATATTTAACGATGGATATGTGCAGCAATACTTTGGACCGGATTCACTCATGGAATATGATACGGTATATGATATCACGGATTCACAGGATACATCGGGAGCGGAAATTGCGCAGGAGGAAAATGAATCGGGTATCACAATAGAAGAAGCGGGGAATATGATAGACAGTTTTTTGAAAGAGACAGGTTTTTCATCCATCCCGCAGACTGAGAGCTCGCAGCTGAAATGGAGTGGATATAACGAAAGAGCCGATCAGGTGTATCAGAAAGATGATATACATGAGTGTGTAAGTGGTTATAGATTTTACTACAATATCGGAGTTGACGGAATGTTATTTGATGACGATTTAAACCCGATGGATTACAGCGGATACAATATGAAATATGGTGATAGTATAGAGGATACTTGTGATAATGAATTCTACAATTTTTATGTTGATAAATATGGTATAGGTACTTTTTATATAGACTGCCCGGTAAGTATAGTAAGAAAACAGGAAAATGTAGAAATGCTTCCTTTGGAAAATATATTTGATATTGCCCGGGATGAGCTTAAAAACAATGCTGATGAATATGTACTGGATACAAATGTAAAGTATTACACTCTAAAACTTGCATACATAAGGGTAAACAACCGGACGGATATGCAAAAATACAGTTATATTCCGGCATGGAGTCTGGAATTGCTGCAGAAAGGCACTACAAATGCATGCCCTGTATTTATCAACGCGATTGACGGAAGTGTGATACATCCGGACGATCTGAGTTAAGATACAGAATGTTTACATCAGACCGTACCTTCACAGGAATAATTATGTTGTAGAAAAAATGTGATATATCAGGGAGGATTGGCATATGAGAAAACATCACAAGAATACTCGCAGCGGCTATGACGATTGTTGAAGGATAGTAATCATCTCACTCACAGGCTGCCAGGCAAAAAGTAGATTATGGAATGAGAGCGAAAGTAAAGAGACAAAAAATATGTCTGCCTTAGCTGATATCAAGGCAGACTCCGACTGGAAGGAAAACTTTACAATACAGACCGGCAATGGCGAGAAAACAGTATATATAAATGCAAATATTGTAGTTCCGGACTTCGATAACATGTCGGTTGTTGAGGTGGAAAATGTAAAGATAGATGCTGATTACAAAAAGCGTTTTCTGGATTTATATTTTGGTGGGAACGAGTACTATTATCACGATCCGGATCATTATACTGTTGACGAACTGAATGAGGTCATAGAGGACTGGCAGAAAACACAGGATGATACTCACAGTGAGTGGTTGGAACAGCAGCTGGCTGAATACAGGGATAAGCTTGAAACGGCAAAGACTACTTATACCGTGGCAAAGGATCTCGAAAACTGTGAAGTATTTGCAGGCTACAAAGGTGATGTGTTCTGTGAGGTGGAGTTTGAGGCTCACAAGGTATATGCTTACGCCTGGTATCAGTCCGGGACAGATTATGGTCCACCATCTTTAAGGAATGAGGACTATGATACCATAACGCAGACTTTTCAGGATGATGATCTAAAGGATAAGGCAGACGAGACCTCAAATGAGGGCAGTAAATCTGCCGCATCAGCCAAAAAAGAAGCCGGGAATTTTCTTAGTAAATTGGGAATGCAGGATCTGGTGGAACGAGGTGAATGTGAGTGCGGCTGGATAGGGTTTAATAACAGCGAAGAAGGAAATGATTATCAGACAGCAACGTGGGGATATATTTATTCATACGCGACCGGCATAGACGGCATCACATTTAAGGATGGATTGGATAGGGATACCTATTTGTCGGTGTATGAAACAAATGATAGTGATACAGATGATGTTACACTGCCTGACAGTACACTTCTTACAGTCACGGATGATGGAATAATCGATGTGCAGTTGGAATATCCGGTAAATGTAACACAGATCTATAAGGATGTGGAGCTTATTTCTCTGAAAAATATAGAGCAGATCATCAAGGCGGAGATTACGGAAAATCCTGATAAATATGATACTACATCGTCATTTAATAAGCTGCAGCTTGGTTATTTGAAGATAAGAAGTGACAGTGAACCGGGAAAATACAGCTATGTTCCGGCGTGGGCACTGTCACGTATGGTAGACTACTCCAGTGAGCGAAATGCTATCTTTGTAAACGCTATAGATGGAACGATCATAGATTTGGAAAATTCACTGTAAAGGAGAGGCTATGAAGAGGAAAAACGTTATTATACCGGCAGCAGTTCTTGCAATAGCATTAACCGGCTGTTCAGGAAAAAAAGTAGATTACAATATGGAAACTGAAAATATAAACACAAAAGCAGGAAGCGATATAAGCGCGTTTGACGACAGTACGAAATGGAATGACAGCTTTTCTGTTGAGACATCGGACAAAAGTGTGGATGTGGATATTTCAGCAGACATTACCCTGCCGGACTGTAAAAGCATGTCGGTTGTTGAGGTGCAGAATATAAAGGTGGATGCCGATTTCAAAAAGAGTGTGATAGAGGCTTATTTTGGCGATAGTACCGTATATTACCATGACATACTTCATTATACGAAAGAAGAGATCTATCACAGTATGGAAGTTGTCAAAAATGAGATTGCCGGGTATCAGCAGGAAATTGATGCGGGTGATCTTACAGAAGATGGCATAAGCAGGGTGATGAAAACAGAAAATGATCTGCTGGAACAGTATGAAAAGGCAGAACCGTCTGCACTGGATACGCGTGAAATAGCCACAGATTATACGGATTGTAATGAGTATCTGGGATATATTGGTAATGTTTTCTGTGAGCTTAGATTTGGAATTGCTGAGGACGGCTCTCTTGAATATATTTCAGCACAGCCTCTTAAGGCGGGAAGTGAGGGCACATCATATGATGACAGTGAGTATGGCTATTACGGACCACCATCATTTGCAGAGGAGCAGGGTGTAGAGGGCTTGAATGGAGGTTCTACAGGTGGAGATACTACATCTTCATATGACAACGAGTGTGTATTGACCAAAGACGAAGCTGTAAAGAAGGCAGAAGAATTTCAAAATAAATTAGGCAGGGCTTCACAGGTATATATAGTAACCTCAGACTACGAGTGGAGCGCAGGAGTGACCGTGAGCGTGGATGACGATGATGCCGTAAAAATTGATGATACAGAGAGTACTGTGAAAGATACAGCGTGGGGATATATCGTAGATTATGGTGAGGGTGTAGATGGCATAGCGTTTTGCAAGTCGCTCGATTTCACCCGGAATATGGATATATGGGAGAATCTCGATAACTATGATGATTTTATTCCATATGGCAATAGTTCCTTTATTGTGACGGATCTGGGAGTAACGGAATTTAGTATTTCTTATCCTGTTGATATTGTTAATGAGTCAAAAAACGTAGAACTCTTGTCAATGGACACTATAAAGGAGATCATCAAGGATGACATGACAAAAAACTCAGATCAGTATGATTTTACACAAAATCACACTTACAACAATCTAAAGCTCGGATATATCCGTTTGAAGGATGCATCTGACAAGGATAAATATACTTATGTTCCGGCATGGTGTCTGTCAAAACAGGATAAGGGCTACGACAGATATCCAGTGTATGTGAATGCGATAGACGGCACGATAATAAGGATTGATGATCTAATATAAGATACTGTTATTGGCTGCAATAAAGTTTATACATGGAGTTACATTTTTAGATAATAGATCAGGTTCATATTTTGATGGAAAAGATGTGAAAAATATATGATTAACAGAAAGAAAAAATATATAAGTCGTTTGACATTTGCCGCTGCAATTACATCTATTTTATTTTCGGGATGCGGGGCGGCACAAAAGGAGCTTGCACAGACGGACAGGACTCCCTACGAGAAAATATCATACCAGACAGTTACGGTACAGAGCGGTTCACTCACACCGCAGACTACCATAAGCCTGAGAGCGCAGGGCTATACCAAGTTTTCCTATGGTGCGACAAACACGGAGCTTACGCTTGAAAAGGTGAATGTGGCAGTGGGTGATCATGTGAAAAAGGGCGATATACTGGTGGCTTTTAAATCCGGGGAGATACAGAAAAAGATTGAGGATTACAGCGGGCAGATCAGTCAGAATAAGCTTCTGGCAGAGCACTACAGGGCTATTATGAAAATCGATGATACTCAGGATTATTCAAGCGATATCGCCCAGCTTGATAAGGATACAGATGTTGCACAGCTTTATCTTGATGAGGCAGAGGAAAAACTGTCGAGATATCAGATCACGGCATCCGGGGATGGCACGATCACAGCAATGGATCATTCACTTTTGGCGGGAGTTTTTGAACCGGGCAGCAATCTCATAACAGAAATCAGCGGAAACGGCAATTACGAGGCTGACAGACCGGAAGGCTATGACTTTAATGTGGGTGATGTATACACGGCGACAGCATCTGATATAGAATTTGAGCTTAAGGTAAAAGAGGTGGACGATAAAAAGATTGTTTTTGAACCGGTATCGGACATGTCGGCAGTATCGGATGCACAGATATTTTCCATGGAGTGACGCGCCCTGCTATAGAAAAATGCTGGGTATGTGCAAAAGGACGCAGTGCATGCAGAAGGATGGAGATATTTTGTATACACGCTGGATGAGAATGGATACAGACAGGCGGTATGGATAAATGCCGGAGATCAGGTGGGAGATTACCGGATCATCACAGAAGGACCAAAGCGGGATGAGGTGGTTCGGCAGGAAGATCAGAAACATTTTATCAACAAAAAGCCAGCATTGGGGATATGTGCGTCGTTTTGGCGGCGTGGAAAATGACAGAAAGATAGATCAGAGCTTGAGGAACCTGTAGCTTTAAATGAAGCCTACAGACCTGTGGAATACGGTACGATCGGTCTGCAATATGCAGTACTGATGGCTACTGCGGTTCCGAGGGATTACTGCAATTACTATAGTGCAAACGTAAACATTTCACAGATATATGTGGAACCGGGGGATACTGTAAATGCCGGAGATGTGCTTGCTGTCCTGTGATGTTGATTGAGGCAAAAAGCAGTTGCAGAAATCGTGGTATCGGCTGGCGCATGAGAATGAGACATAGATATCAGCTCAGATCTCGGATACGCAGATCCGATTATGGGAGAGCCAGACCGCAGGGCAGGATAATAATGAGCCTGACCCGTCAGATGGAGCTGCGGATGACACGCATGAAACCGATGCAGACACAAATATTGATGAATATGCAGCAGTTACGGGTGAATTTTCAACAGAACAGACGGATAAAAATGAGAGTACAGACGAGGATTACAACACGCAGATAGCCACAGAACAGGAAAATCAGCGGTACGATAAGCAGCTTCACGAATACCGCGTGCAAAAGATCAATGAGCAGATGGCTTTATATCAGCGTAGCTCGTTGATGATGGAACGCTTACGTTCCACAGCGGTCTTATCTCTTACACTAAGAAGCTGACAGAGGGAAGGTCAGTCATGGCATACGAGAATATAGTCATTGTCCAGATACAGATGACCTTGTGCTGGATATAAAAGATACAGCCATAAATGAGTACAAATACAGCGATTATGACAAGAAATATGTGATAGTCGATGGCGAAAAATATGATGTCACCGAGTCTCAATATACATCAGAGGTTTTGGTATTTCGAAGATAAACAACTGCCATCCGGATGTGTGCGTGGAAAGAGGGAAAAGCCGTTTCTTACGGCAGGACAGATGTATCCGGTATATTTTGAAAAGACAAAAGCGGACCAGGCACTTGTCGTGGGAAAAGATTCCATCTATAAGGAAGGCGATACCAGATATGTCTATGTGAAAAATGATGAGGGAGGCCGCGAGAAACGCATCATAACGACAGGTGAGTCTGATGAAAACTATACACAGGTCACAGAGGGCTTAAAAGAGGGGGAGCTGGTCTACTATAATTCTACAGATCAGGTTCCGACAAAGTATAGCAAATATACGGTAACAAGGTCTGATTTTGACATAGCAAACTACGGTGTGCAGTACAGCAGATCTGACGCAGGGACGATAACCGAGACCTGTGATTATGAAGGACAGATCGTATCGGTCAATGTGAAGCAGGACGACACGGTAGAAAAGGGCATGCTGCTTTATGTGGTGGATACCGGAGAGGGCAAAGCTGCCATAACAGAGGCGAAAAATGCGATCGACTCGGAGAATGAATCCTATGCGCAGAAGATTGCTGATTACGATAAACAGATAAAAGATTTATCTGAAGGTGGTAGCAGCACAGAAGAAAATAATCAGCAGGACGCAGAGCCTGATACAGCATATGATGAGCAGCAGTTGAAACTGAATTTACAGTTACTGGATCTGCAGAAAAAACTTGCCGGTGCAGACCACACCTATCAGCTTTCCCAGCTACAGTCAGCATATGACAGCATAAGCGCAGGAAATGACGGCAAAGGAAATATTTCAGTATATGCCAAAAAATGATGGAAAAGTTTCAAAGGTGAGTGTCAAGGCAGGAGATAATGTGGAGGAAGGCTCAGATATCCTGCAGATAACCGGAAATTCCACGGACGTACTGCTGGTTCAGGTAAAGGATAGCAATAGCTATAAAGTATATAAGGACAATATAGCAGATGTGGGAGAGCGCGTATCACTTGAGCTGGACGGTACAACGATCTACGGAAGCTGTATCGGCTTTGCAGGTTACGGCAGGGAAGCTCAAAAGGGATATGTAAATCAGGATGACAAGGGCGTGCATATTACCGGAAACACAGATTCGGGATATGGAAATGCAGCATTTTATATAAAACTTGACAATGGAATACCGGATGATCTGACCAGGGCATCTGCTGTAAAGTTTTCCTATGTTTCCCTGAAAAAGGTGGTAGTGGTGCCGACCTCGATCATACACAAGCAGATTAATCCGATGGACAAAGAGGATATATCCTACTACGTGTGGAAAATTGATGGGGACAGCGTGGTAAAGCAGCCGGTGATATTGAGCGATTACACATCAGGCAGCAACACACTTGTGCTTTACGGTATTGATGAGGGTGATGAAATATGTTTGGATTCGTAATTAATAAACTAAAAAACAGAAAATGGTTAAATTTGTGCCTGCTTATGGGAGTGTCCTTGTTTATCGCACTTTTTGTATGTCATCCGATGTTTGAAAAGGGTGCTGGAAATCAGATACTCGACAGACTTTTTACAGATCATGCCACACAGTATAATGAGTTTCCGGCGCAGATGAGCCGTGAGGGAACATATGCAGTGGCAGATTATTCTGATTCACAGGCTGTACTTGATAAGCTATCCGGATACGAGCAAAAGTGGACTGAATATGTGGATATAGACAGGGTTTCATCACAACAGCTTATTACACTCTCAGGGGAGGGCGCGCAGATGCGGAATTTGGAGAATCTAACAATTATTTTACAATAGGATATCTGCCGGGACTTTCGGAGTATGCGGATGTTGTAAAATCTCAGACTGATGAGAAAAAATCGGATAATAGTGAAAATTTAGATGAAACTCAAGACAATAATGAAAATGCATCAACAGATACAGGAACATTCGAGTGTAGCATAAGTGAAAAGACAATGGATCACTACGGACTTGTGGCAGGAGAAAAAATCTATTTACATGTACCTGATGGCAGTGGGAAAAAGGAAATTTCTTTCGTCATATCACAGATCTGCCGTGAAAAAGATATAAACGATCCATATTGGGCCAAGACGCTTTCGGATATGGGCGATGTGATATTTGTTTCGCAGGATGTTTTTGACGAAATGATGCAGTATTACAGCGAGGACAATATCAGCTACAGTGATTTCCTCATGCTGGATTACAGGCAGATCAACACGGAAAATGCCTCACTTTATGACGGTTATATGGAGCAGTTTAAGGATGCTGACAAGCTCTACAATGACAACATCCGTGATACTCTGGAGCAGTTTTTTCACACAGCAGAAGACGATAAAGCTGATGCTTTGGGCGTTGGAGCTGCCGTGCCTGGTGCTTTTGATTTTATTTATAAGAATGATATCTGCACAGATACTTTCGCTCGAGGAAAATGACATACTTGTTTTAAGAAGCCGCGGTGCGACAAAATTACAGGTATTTATTTTGTACCTACAGCAGTCGGGAATAATAGCGTTTGCGGGCTGCATACTTGGAATAGTACTCGGATATATAATGTGCCGGGCTGCCGCATCTACAGACGGATTTTTAAGATTTACGGCAAAGGATATAGGCACTTACAGATTTGTATGGCAGATGCTTGTCTATGCGGTGGCAGCGGCAGTTATCATGGTGCTGTTTATCACAGTTCCGGTGTGGAAAAAATCAAAGGATGCCATATCAGAGCGTGGCAGCAGGGGACGTATATCAAAGAAAAAGCCACTTTGGGAGAAATGCTTTATAGACGTTATACTTTTGGCTCTGTCAGCATATCTGCTTTACAATTACAACAAGCAGAAGAGTACGCTTGCGATATCTGTTCTTGAGAACAGGAGCATAGATCCTGTCATGATACTGGACAATTCGCTTTTTATATTTGCAGCGGCACTTTTGTGCGTAAGACTTACCGGGCTTATTATTCTGCTTGTGGACAGGCTCTTTAAAAAGCATTTTTCTCCGGCAATGTATGCATCATTTTTACAGCTGAAACGAACCAGATACAATCAGGGATTTCTGGCAGTATTTCTTATCATGACAGTGGCTGGCGGTATTTTTGACGCGAATATGGCGCGCACCATGAACAGCAATATGGAAAAACGGATCGTCTACAATGTGGGTTGTGATGCGATATACAACGAAGATTTCAGACTCAGGATACAGCACAATAAGGATGGTTCGGTAAACTGGATGTATGATGAGCCGGATTTTGGCAGATACGAGTCACTTAAAAATGAGGGCATCTGTGACGGTGTCACACGTGTGATCGAGGATGAAAAAGTGGACATTTCCGCAGGCAGTGGTTCGATTTCGGATGCATATCTTATGGCGATAAACACAAAAGAATTCGGTCAGACTGCAAAATTGCAGAGAGATAAAAATGACGATATTAATGATAAACATTGGTTCAATTACCTGAATGAGCTGGCAAAAGAGCCGGACGGAGTCATCATTTCCTCAAATCTGGCAAAAGCTCTGGGACTTAAAGTTGGTGACAGCTTAAATTACTCAAGGTATGTACCGGAGGCTGTCGATGATGATCAGATCTACGCATCCGAGAATGCAAAGGTATGTGCCATAGTAAAAGGTTTTCCGGGATACGAGCGTTACACCTATGAGGCAGATGCAGACGGAAATGTGACTGAGCATGAAAGATACCTTATTGTTGCAAATTATGCTACGGTTGTGGAAAAGTTCGGCATGACACCGTACAGTGTGTGGATGAACCTGTCAAAAGGAAAAACGGTGGATGATATTGTGGGATATCTGGACGGTGAGAACAGTGAAAATTCAGACAGTACAGCAGACAATTTAACAGACACTCAAAGTGAAAAAGTACAGAGTGAAATATACAGGAATATAACATCCGCGCAGCAGCTTATAGACGAGAATAAAAACTCAGCCACAGTGCAGATCACAAACGGTATGTTTACATTAAGTTTTATACTTTCACTGATAGTGTGCTCAGTAGGATTTTTGCTGTATTGGGTTATGACACTAAAACAGAGGGAGCTGCAGTTTGGTATATACCGCGCAATGGGAATGAGAATGAGAGAGGTAAAAGAAATGCTTTTAAACGAGCAGATATTTTTATCATTTCTGCCGCTTCTTGCGGGAGCAGGCATAGGTATAACTGCAACAGCGATGTTTGTAAGGCTCATATCGATCATATATCTGCCGCAGAAACACAATATCGGAGTAAATGTATATATTTATCAATCTGATATGCTGGAGCTTACAGGAGTACTTTTCGTGGCTGTAGCCGTATGCTATGTGGTTATCAGCAGATTGCTTAAGAGTATGAAGATAGCACAGGCACTAAGGCTTGGAGAAGATAGTTAGCAGATAAAAATAGTTTAAAAGTTTTATAGCATGTAAAAAATGAGGTCGTGACATATGGAAAATGCGATAATTGCTCAAAATATAAAAAGATATTTCAAGGCGGGAGATGGTACAACAGTCCACGCACTTGACGGAGTATCCATGGAGATAAAAAAAGGAACACTTGCCATCTTAAAAGGGCGTTCCGGCTCCGGAAAGACCACACTTCTTAATATCCTTAGTGCGCTTGATATGCCGACAGAGGGAAGTGTGCAGTTTCTGGATAAAAATCTCGAGCAGATGACCGAGAAAGACCGGGAAATGCTAAGGCGGTATGAGATGGGATTTGTATTCCAGTCTATAGCACTAATTCCCACGATGACGGCATATGAGAATGTGGAATTTGCCCTTAGACTTGCGAAAAATAAACGTCAGATACGGAAGAATTTGACTGATATGGATAATGACATTGGAGATGCAAAGATTATGTGTCAAATGAAAACACGCAGGAGCGGGTATCAGAGCTGCTTGATCGTGTCGGACTCTCAAAGCGCATGGATCATATGCCGGATCAGTTATCGGGAGGTGAGCAGCAGAGAGTTGCAATCGCGCGCGCTGTGGCACATCACCCGAAGGTGGTCTTTGCAGATGAGCCGACAGGAGCACTCGATACCGCTGCGGGATTTGAAGTCATGCGATTGTTCCGTGAGTTGATAGACGATGAGGACATCACAATAGTTATGACCACGCATGATCCGAACCTGATGGAGCTGGGGAGATGAAGTGTTTGAGCTTAGTGACGGAATAATAATCTAAAGGGAGAAAGCTTATGATAAACTGCGATGGACTGGTAAAAATATATGAGACCGACGATAAAAAAGTCATGGCACTGGAAGGCTTGGATCTTTCGGTGGAAACAGGGGAAATGCTTGCAGTAATAGGAAAATCCGGCAGTGGAAAATCCACGCTACTAAATATGATAGGTGGACTGGAAACTCCAACGGCAGGAATACTCACTATCGATGGAAAAGATATTTCTACATATTCAGAGGACGAAATGGTAAGATACCGCAGGGACAAAGTAGGTTTTGTGTGGCAGAAAAGTGCCAAAAATCTATTTCCATATCTGACTGTCATACAGAATGTGGAAGCTCCGATGCTGTTTGAAAAGAAAGTAAATCATAATAACAAGAAATTCGATAAATCCAAGAAAAATAAAAAATGCGAAGATAAAAGCACTAATGAAAATTATGCACTCGAACTGCTTAGAGCCGTGGGAATGGAGAAACACAAAGATAAGCTGCCGTCCCAGCTTTCCGGTGGAGAGCAGCAGAGAACTGCCATAGCGGTAGCACTGGCAAATAAGCCGGACATTTTGCTGGCTGATGAACCGACAGGAGCTGTGGATACAAAGACTGCTGATCAGATATATGAGCTTTTTCATGAATTAAACAGAAAACTTGGAATAACCATTATCATAGTGACACATGATATGGCTCTCGCAGACCGCGTAGACAGGACTGTGCTTATATCTGACGGAAAGGTAAGTACGGAGAAATTGAAGGAACGTCCGGCTATGGAATATACAGTATTAGACAAGGCGCACAGGATAAAACTCACTGACGAAATGCTTGTTGCAGCAGGGATAGACTCTAACAAAGTAAGGATTGATGTGCAGGATGGAAAACTAGTTATATCGCGTGAAAAGTAAAATCTTTACAACTCTTTAACATTTTTAATTTCCGCAAAATGGTATAATGATTTAGAAATCTAATATCAGGGAGTTAAAAAGTGAGTAAAATACTTGTTGCGGAAGATGAACTTGCTATCAATAAAATGATCTGCATGAATTTAAATATTACAGGCTATCAAACAGTATCCATGCAGGACGGGCAGGAAGTACTTGATTATCTGGCTGCCGGGCAGTCGGCAGATCTTGCCATAGTGGATATCATGATGCCGAAAGTTGATGGATTTGCTTTGCTTGAGCCGTTGAATAAAGCAGGCATCCCGGTTATATACCTGACCGCACTTGGGGATATTGAATCAAAGGTAAGAGGGCTATCGGGCGGTGCCGAGGACTACATGGTAAAGCCGTTTGAGATGCTTGAACTTTTGCTGCGCATAGAAAAAATCTTAAAGAGAACCGGAAAAAGCGATGAGCTCATTAAACTTGATGATGTTATACTCGATATGAAAAAGCGCACAGTTTCAAAGAAAAATGAGCAGATATCTCTTACACCGATGGAATATGATCTGCTTTGCATATTGGCAAAAAACAGAAACATTGCGCTTGGGCGTGATAAGATCCTGCATGAGATATGGGGAGCTGGTTTTGAAGGGGAGACGAGAACTGTCGATGTGCATGTGGCGGCACTCCGCAGAAAGACCGGACTTCACATAGCGTCAGTGCCAAAGATCGGATATCGTCTGGAGGTAGGAGAATGAAGCTGCGAAGCAGGATAACGTTTGGAACACTTGGATTATTGCTGATCTCACTCGGCTTATGCTGTGCTCTTATTGTTTCGGTGAGCAAAAAGAATATGTTAAACAGTACCACAAGTTATGTGCAGACAGAACTGCAAAAACTTGTGGCTAATTTTTTTTCAAGCGGAAATGAGATAAAAAAAACAGATGGGACGCTTACAGAAGAAAGTAAAATAAAATACTATTTTTTTAAACAAGCCCAGTACTCCGATGCAGATACAGAGTATGTTCTCCAAAATGGTGACAGGATGCTCTACAACAATTCAGGACTTAATGCAGGGAAAATCCTTGAACTTGATGAGGCAGAAGAAAGCAATAATAAAGCTATCTATGATATCAAAAGCAGCATCATACATCAGGGCAAAAACTATTACTGTATCTGCGGCAAAAATATAGATATAGGTGAAGAAAGATATCAGATCAGCGTTGTGCGCAGCATAACGGGGCTTTACCGGCAGATATATCAGATGATCGCTGTTTGTCTGGTTATAGGAATGATCATTTCTGTGATCGCGGCAGTAAGTATGATCATTTTCCTGAAAAAATCTTTTAAGCCGCTTGAACTTCTAAAGGATGAGGCTGATGCGATCTCTAAGGGCGAGTATGAGCGTCATATAGAAGTAAAAGGAAAAGATGAGCTGGCATCGTTATCACAAAGCTTTAATGCGATGGCGAAGGCTGTAGAGTCACATATTGCAGAGGTTGAGGAGACTTCTGAGGCGAGAAACCGGCTGATCCATGCACTTTCACATGAGATGAGGACTCCGGTAACTGCGATCTGTGGTTATGCCTATTCGCTTCGAAATATGAAGATGACTGATGAACAAAGGGAAGAGGCTCTTGGATTTATTGATATTGAAGCAAAAAGGCTTGGCGGACTGTCTGGTAAGCTGACTGATCTGGTCGGGCTTACACCGGATAAGATAGAACTTAAAGATATAGAACTTGCGGATCTAAAAAAACATCTTGAGATGATATGGAGCGGCCGGGATGATATTATCCTGACAGTTGGAAATGGCAGCATAAAAGGTGATATGGAGCTTCTTATAATGCTGATAACAAATCTCTGCGATAATGCAAAAAAGGCAGATGCGACAAAAATCAATATAGATATAAGTGAAAGAGGGATATCGGTAAAAGATAACGGAAAGGGCATTCCCAAGGAGGATATGAAGCATATATTTGAGATATTTTATCAGGGAGATGCTTCAAGAAATCAGCAGGGCTTCGGACTGGGACTTGCGTTATGCCAGAAAATAGCAGCACTTCACAACTCAAGGCTGTGTGTGGAAAGTAAACTACATGAGGGCAGCATTTTTTCTTTACAGTTTCCTTACAACTCTTTGATGACTTGAAAACACATAAAGAGGTAAGATCATATCATCAAATGAAACGAGGAGATAATCATGAAGCAGAAAATAGTATGTCTTTTGGCTGTGATAGCGTGTTTTTCAATGACAGCCTGTGAAAAAACACCGGACAAGTCACTTGTCACACAAAAAAACATAGACAGGCTCGAGGAAGCTGCGAAGGAAAAGCCTGAGGATGGAAGCACCTTAAAGGACATAATAGAAACAACAACAGATACATACAGCTTTAATTATGAAAGTGACGATAAAAAAATTAAAATAACTGCGGATAATGTCCAGGTCACTCTTCCGACAAAGGATACGATACCTATGTATCACGTTAAATGCGGTGGGATCTCACAGGAGGTTACCGATAAGGTTTACGATTATTTTTTTCCTGATGGGGCATATTCGACAACCGGTACGGATGTCACAAAAGATGCTCTTGATAAGGAGATAATGAGTTTAAAACAGTACATTGCAACTGTAAAAGATGACACGCAGATGTCAGAAGAAGAACGTGAGGAAACGATACAGCAGAATGAAGATCTGATACAGAAGTGTGAGGAGGATAAGAAAACTGCACCGGACGAGAGCACGTTAAAAACTGTTCCAAAAGATTCCACATATGTTGATCAGGAATGGCAGACACTGGGTGGAACTGAGATGGTAAAAGGACTTACAGTAAGCTCAGAGGATAGCAAAAGGAGTCTTAATGTGGTAAGTGCAGATGATGATAGCTCAATGACCTCATTCCTTAGATATTCCGTTACAGGCGGATATAACTATTCCGGGCAGCAGGGCGATCCTGCAAGATCATGCAGTGATGAGGAAAAACAGCAGATAGGGATAAGTGAGGAAGATGCAAGAAAATATGTTGATGATTTCGTGCAGAAAACAGGCATGGACTGGAAAATACATGATACTTTGTGCATACGCGGTTTTACGGTCAGGGAAAACGAAGATACGTATGGTGATTCCGGAGATATGATATATCCGGAGCATGATACCGCATACAAATTTATCCTGGCTCATAGTGTTGATGGTATACAAAGCGCTGTTACAAGCTCGGCTTATGTGCCGGATGAATGTGATGATACATACATCACATGGTTATATGAGCAGATAAGTGTTGTTGTTGAACCGGATGGGATTGTTGATCTTGAATGGGAGTATCCGATAGAGGTGGAGGATTCCGTATCAGATAATGTGGGAATTATTTCTTTTGATCAGGCAAAGGATATTTTTGAACAGATGATTCCGCTTACGACAAAAGGTGATCTTGAAGAGTGGTCGGATGACGAAAACAGTCAAGTCAGTATTACAGCGGATGTTTCGGATATAAGGCTTGGACTTATGCGTGTAAGAAGCAGTGGAACCGAAAAAAGCGGACTTCTTACACCGGTATGGATATTTTATGGAGATTATACCCAAAGCGTTCATTTCCTGCCCGGAAAAGGGGATGGACAGGAAGACTATGATAATACGCAGGAGCAGCCATGGATACTTCTGGCAGTAAATGCGGTGGATGGAAGCATTATTGATGTAACGGCCGGTTATTGATCATGGATAAATTAAAACGATTAAGGACAAACCATACAATTTTATCATGCATAAAGCAGTCTTTGTCAGGCAGGATCTTTTTATTGGCAGTTTCAGGGATAGTGTCTGCATTTTGCATCGGAGGCTTTGCCGCAGTATATGCGGCAATGGAAAAATACAAAACAGGACTTATTGAGTATGGCACACATTATACAGTTTTGGAAACTGCCATAAAGTCTGATGCGGTATGCCTGCTGCTGCCGGTTTTTGCAGCACTTCCGTATACTGCGGAATTTTTAGAAGAGCTGGAAAGCGGATATATAAAAAGTTATCTTATAAGAGCCGGCAGAGGACGGTACATATGTGGAAAAATAATTGCAGCTGCGATAAGCGGAGGCATGGCATGTATGGTGGGGATAGGGATTTATATTGATCTGCTAAGGCTTTTGATGCTTCCGATGGAAAAGCAGGGGAAAATGCAGGGGGCAGGCATGGTGTATGTCTTATTTTTTTGCTTGGGAATGCTTTTTTCACTTGTTGGGATGTTGTTTTCAATGATCACATCAAGCAGATATATGGCATACGCATCGCCGTTTGTATTTGAATATGCACTTATCATATTGCATGAAAGGTATTTAAAAAAACTTTATATAATCTACCCTAAAGAATGGTTTGCGCCATCGGAAGAAAACTGGGCATTCGGCACAACCGGCACACTGATATATCTGCTTTTACTATGTATACTGATCGCTGTGATCCTTGTTCCGGCAATGGAAAGGAGAATTAATGAGATATGAAACAGATATTTATCGTGGCAGGATATAATTTTTCGACATGGAAAAAGAATCCTCGTATTTTTCTTAGTTTTTCGATCGCATTTATATTTTGCTTTTTACTCTCGGATAAGGTCGTAAATCTTGCGGAAAAGTTTGACACGTCAATGCAGCTGTTTGAGCCTTTTATATGGACGTTCGGGGACAGCAATTCAATATTATTGTCATCGATGATACTTATATTTCTTTTTGCGGATATGCCGTTTGTAACGAACGCAACACCATTTTTTCTTATGCGTACAACAAGGAAAAAATGGCTGTTAGGCCAGGGGGTGTATATCGTTTTTGCTACATTTGTTTATATGGCATTTGTTATGCTTTCGACATCGCTCATAAGCATGAGGAAAGCTTTTGCCGGAAATATGTGGAGCAGCACGGCTGTCGCACTCGGTTATTCAAAGGCTGGAGAAGTACTTGCGGTGCCGTCATCGGTAAAGGCAATGACAATGTCCACACCCTATAGATGTGCGGCGGAAGTCTTTCTTTTAATGCTTTGTTACGCACTTATCATGGTTTTTATAATGCTTCTTTTTAATCTGAAATTCGGACAGATAGGTGGTGTTATGGCAGCATTTGGATTCAGTGTATATGGTTTTTTATTGAATCCGCAGACGATCAGGGCAGTGCTTAAAACACCGGAATATGAGGCTTACAAGATCAATGTGTTTGTTGGGTGGGCGTCACCGCTTAACCATGCTACGTTTTATATGCACAATTTCGGTCTTGATCTTCTGCCCCGGTTGTGGCAGAGCTATCTGATATGCATAGTACTTATATGTATTCTTTTTGCAGCATCACTCCGGGCGGTCGGAAACTATAATTTTAAATTTACCGGGACAGGAGGAAAATAGGATGGAATCAGCGATAGTTATAGAAAATCTGCACAGATCGTTCGGAAAAGAAGAAATCCTTCACGGGATAAGCCATGAATTTGAAACAGGAAAGATACACGGAATAGTTGGAAACAACGGAAGCGGGAAAACTGTAATGATGAAATGCATCTGTGGCTTTTTAAGACCGGATGACGGGCGGATCTTAGTAAGAGATAAGGAAGTTGGAAAGGATATGGATTTCCCGGAAGATATGGGGCTGATCATAGAAACACCGGGATTTCTCCCGGGAGTCTCAGGTCTTAAAAATTTAAAGATCCTGGCATCACTTCGCAGGATAGCGGATGAAAAGAAAATAAGAGAGACTATGGAAAGAGTGGGGCTTGATCCTGATCTTAAGAAAAATGTGAATAAATACAGCCTTGGAATGAGGCAGAGGCTTGGGATAGCGCAGGCGATAATGGAAGATCCATCGATCCTGATACTTGACGAGCCGTTTAATGGACTTGATAAAAATGGTGTGGCGCAGATAAGAAATCTCATAAAGGATCTGCGCCGTGAAGGCAGAACGATAATTCTTGCAAGCCACAACCAGGCTGATATCGATGAACTTTGTGATACAGTCTGCGAGATGGATGATGGAAATATGTGGAGGAAATAAAGTGAAGAGATTTTTTGGCATATTGTTTGCGGTTGTAATGTGTTTAAGCTACCATTTCGTGATGATAGCAGAAGCTGCTGATCTATCACAAACTAACGACGCAGAACAGATAACAGGAAAAGCAGAAAAATTAAACGATACAGCCGTGGCAGTCTGTATAGACAACCAAAATGTCTATGAAGGCATGGAAAGCGCATATAATAAAGGCTACCAGCCGGTATGTGAAAATGGGAAAGTTACACTTGTCCTGCCTCTTATGTGCAGTGGAAAAATGAAGCAGGACAAGATAACGGCATCCGTTGATCTTGGAGATACAAAAGATTCGCCCTTTGTATTCCGTAACTACGAAAAGGATTTTTTATGTAAACCGGAATATATAAACGGAACGGAAGAAACGAAAGAAATATATCTGGTTTCCTTTACGTTTGACTTAAGCGGATCCAGAATAAATGGGATTTATCCGGTGATCATAAACGCATCGGGCGAGGACGAGAATGGAAATGAGATACAAAAGGCATTTAAAAATTACGTGACGATAACAGATGGGATAGATAAAAAAAAAAAGCCAAAATGACGATAAGACAGTGGAAGGATCACAGGAGACAGCAGCAGAAGTAAACAGCAATGATAAGGACGTAGAAATCGTAAATGGAAACGATGGCACGGTAGGAGATATCACTGCAGAAAATGATGCCTTAAATGGTGAAAATACGGAAAATGATGATGATATGGATGGCAGCCTGGATGACACCACGAAGGCGCAGAACCGTGGGATGCTGCAGGATTATCGGAGCCGGCAGCAGGTGGAGAAGATGGAGCCTCTGAGGAAACTCCGGAATCAGCGCCGGTCATTCTGGTGGAAAAGAGTGTTGTGAGTACTGGCACAGCAAAGGCAGGGGAAGATTTTGATGTGACTGTCACATTAAAAAATACAAGCAAAACGAAATCTGTACAGAATATGGTAGCATCAATAACTGTTCCGTCTGCGGATTTTGAATTAAAGAATAATTCAAATACTATATTTATAGATAAGTTGGGCGCAGAAAAAACAACAGATCTATCGCTCACATTTCATGTCGGAAAAAGCACGGTTGATGGAAATTATCCTATTGAAGTGGCATTAAGTTATGATGATTCTAAGGCAAATACATTAAGCTCTGCCGGAACATTTGTCGTTACTGTGGAACAGCCGCTTAACGTGAAGCTTACTATGCCGGCAATAGCAGCTGATCTTACAGCAGGAGATACGGTTCCCCTAAGCTTTCAGGTGATGAACCTTGGAAGAAGCACAGTTTACAACGTAAGGTGCGATGTGACAGGAGATGGACTGGTGCAGACGAAGACTGCATTTGTCGGGAATATGGAGAGTGGAAACGATGGCGAGGGCGATTCAAATATATTTGTATCGCCGATGGAAGGCGAAAACCAATACGGAAAAACAACCGGAACAGTGACGCTTACATATGAGGATGCATTCGGAAATGAACATTCACAGGAATTTACATTTGATACATCAATCTCAAAAAAGCAGGATGACACCTCAAAAGATGGCGGTACAGAAAAGCGCGCGATGCAGTGGTGGGTATCTATAGCGGTTATTTCTGCAATAATAGTTTTTGCAGTTGTTTCATCTGTATCATACCGCATGGGAAAGAAAAAGGGGTTATGATCAGTAACTTGTGTCTTTACATTTCAGGCAGAATTTAATACTATTATACAAAAAGGGTTGAAGGAGATCATTATGAAGCATTGTTTTGAACCGGCAGATATTTTATTGCCTGATGATACAGTTGAAAAAGATAAATGGGCGGTCATAGCCTGTGACCAGTTTACAAGCCAGCCGGATTACTGGGATGAAGTAAAAAAATATGTAGGAGATTCGCCGTCAGCACTTAATGTCGTGTTCCCGGAAATTTATCTCGGCGGAAAAGACGGTATAAGCGATGAAAAGCGCATAGAAAATATTAATTCCACTATGAAAAAATACTTATCTGACAATACATTAAAGCAGGCTGTAACGGCCGGATATGTGTTTGTCGAGAGGACAACAGAATCCGGTGTAAGGCTTGGGATAGTTGGAAAAATAGATCTTGATACATATGATTTTGATCCGAAAAACAAAACACTTATCCGTGCAACAGAGGGAACGGTCCTTTCCCGTATCCCACCGAGAGTGAAAATAAGACAGAATGCAAGCATAGAACTTCCACATGTGATGCTTCTCGTCGATGATCCGCAGGATAAGATACTAGGTGATCTGCAGAAAAATAAAGATTCCTTCAGAAAATTATATGACACAGACCTTATGGCAGGCGGCGGTCATATAACAGGATATGCCATAGAAGGAGCGGATGCCGATGCAGTGACAAAGACATTTGCTGATAAAGAGGCAGACTGCGGAGGCTTTTTATTTGCTGTTGGAGATGGAAACCACTCACTTGCCACAGCAAAAACGTGCTGGGAAAATATAAAAGGAAACCTTACAGAGGAAGAAAGACAGGATCATCCGGCAAGATATGCACTTGTCGAAATATGTAATCTTCACAGCAAAGCACTTGAATTTAAGCCAATCCACCGTCTTATATGCCAGGTTAAGATGGATGGGCTGCTTGAGTACTTTAAGACGGAACTGGAAAAACAGGGACTTGAGCTTACAGACGGAGATGAAATTGTATTCTGTCAGAAGAATGAGGCAACAGGCGATATAGATAAATATGAGGTATCGATCAAAAACCGTGGAGACAGACTTCCTGTTGAGATACTTCAGAATATTCTTGACGATTATCTTAGCCAAAATGAAAGTGCAGATATAGATTATATCCATGGGGATGATGCACTTAACGGGCTTGTAGAAAAGACCGGAGGATGCGGGATCTTCCTTCAGTCAATTGAGAAAAATACTCTTTTTGCGGCTATAAATGCCGGCGGTGTACTTCCGAGAAAGACGTTTTCAATAGGAGAAGCAAACGAGAAACGTTATTATATGGAGGCAAAGAGAATTTAATATCAAAATAAGTTCATGCAGTCATGCTTTTTGGTGTGGCTGCTTTTTTTATATGGTATTTGTTGTCAGGATGTGGTAAAATAATTGACGAAATTATGGTTAAAAAAATGCCATATATGTGGTAAAACGAATTCCACAGGATAAACAGGAGGAATGTTTTATGTTGAATTTTACAGTAGGACCGGTAATGTCAAGTGAGAAGGTTTGTGAAATAGGCGGCGAGCAGGTGCCATATTTCAGAACACCTGAATTTTCAGATATAATGTTAGAAAATGAACGCCTGATGAAGAAATTTACAAAGGCCGACAAGGACGCAAGAGTTGTATTTATTACAGGCTCAGGTACAGCTTCACTTGAAGCATGTGTAGTCAATTTCTTTACACCGCAGGATAAGCTGCTTGTAGTCAATGGCGGAAGCTTCGGACAGAGATTTGTGGATCTGTGTGAGCTTTATGAAATCCCATATGACGCAATAAATCTTGCGCATGGACAGTCATTATCAAAAGAAAAATTATACGAATATGATGGAAAAGGCTATACGGGATTTTTGGTCAATGTTCATGAAACTTCTACAGGAGTTCATTATGACATAGAGATGATCAGTGAATTCTGTAAAAAGAACAATATATTTTTAGTTGTTGATGCCATAAGCTCATTTTTAGCAGATGAGTTTGATATGGAAAAACTCGGAGCAGGCGTTATGATCACAGGATCACAGAAAGCACTTGCGTGTGCACCGGGGATTTCGGTCATCGTATTATCATCAGATGCGGTAAAACGTATTGAAAACAGTAATGTAAAATGCATGTATTTAAACCTTAAAAATGCATTAAAGAACGGCGAGAGAGGTCAGACTCCATTCACACCGGCAGTAGGGATCTTAAGACAGATCAATGCCAGACTTAAAGAAATAGATAAAGCAGGCGGAGTTGAGAGCGAGATAAAGCGTATCAGTGAGCTTGCACAGGATTTCAGGGAAAAGATCAAAGGACTTCCATTTGAAATTGTTTCAGATTCACTTTCAAATGCTGTTACACCGCTTCATCCTTTAAATGCAGATGCACATAAGATATTTGAGATAATAAAGGATGAGTATGGAATGTGGGTATGTCCGAACGGCGGTGACATGGCATCGACAATATTCCGTGTAGGCCATATCGGAGCACTTACAAAGGATGACAACACTAAACTTGTAGACGTATTTAAAGATCTTCAAAAGAGAGGACTTATCTAAACATGGTTAAAGTGATCACGTATGGAACATATGACCTTCTCCATTATGGTCATATCAGGCTTTTAGAGCGGGCAAAAGCGCTTGGGGATTATCTGATAGTAGGAGTGACTGCAGATGATTTTGACAAGACAAGAGGAAAGATCAATGTGCAGCAGTCTCTTATGGAGCGAGTTGAGGCTGTCCGGGCTACCGGCATTGCAGATGAGATAATAATCGAGGAATATGAAGGACAGAAGATTGATGATATACGCAGATATAACGTAGATATTTTTACTGTCGGTTCAGACTGGAAAGGAAAGTTTGATTATCTGAATGAGTATTGCAAGGTTGTTTATCTCGACAGGACACAGGGCGTTTCAAGCTCAGAGATAAGGGCGGAAAAGCGCAAAGTAAAATTCGGACTTGTCGGAGAAACTTCTGTTATAAGCAAATTTGCCAATGAATGTGAGGCAGTAAACGGAATAGAGCTTGCCGGAGTATGCACCAGAAATCAAACACTATTTGATGACATAAAAAATTTTTCAGGTGTGATCACAGAAAATTATGATCCGCTTCTTGAAAAAGTCGATGCAGTATATTTATTTTCCGAGCCGTCAGTCCATTATGAACAGATAAAAAAAGCTATAGAGCAGGGAAAACATGTGCTCTGTGAGACTCCTGTTGCGCTGACATTGCAGCAGAGCAGGGAGCTTCATGAGCTTGCACAAAGCCGTGGATGTATTCTTATGGATTCCATAAAGACAGCATATGCGACAGCCTACTCAAGACTTTTGCTTTTAGCAAAAAGCGGCAAGATTGGAAAGGTAGTATCTGTTGATGTTACTGCGACAAGCCTGCGTGATATAAAGGATATCCAGAGTGACAAAATAGATGCGACATGGAACAGTATATGCGAGTGGGGCTCTATAGCCATGCTTCCTGTATTCCAGCTGCTTGGAACAGATTACAAAAAGAAATTTATAGCATCGAAGTTTTCTAATCCAAAGAAATCGTTTGATATTTTTTCAAAAATTGATTTTATATATGATGATGCTGTAGCATCGATAAGAGTTGGAAAAGGTGTTAAGTCAGAGGGAGAGCTTATAATCTCTGGAACAGAAGGCTATATCTATGTGCCGGCACCATGGTGGAAGACAGATTACTTTGAAATCCGCTATGAAAATCCTGCTGACAACAAGAGATATTTCTATCAGCTAGATGGTGAGGGAATCCGCTATGAAATAGCTGCTTTTGTAAAAGCCATCCAGACAGGAAAATCCGGAACGTATATAGAACGGAATGTATCAGATGCAATATGCAGTGTTATAGAGGACTTTTATAACAAAAAGGATTTTATTGAGCTTAAATATTGATTCTGCTGATCTGGGATTTTGAAAATGAGTTATATGGAAGAGTACAAACGCTGGTATTATGAAGTTAGAAGGATATTATTCTTCAGGTGATTTTGCAAAAAAAGCACATATTACCAAGAAGACCATACGATATTACGATGAACATAATATTTTAAAGCCCTCATATGTCAATGAAAATGGCGCAAGGTTTTATAATGACGAGGATTTTGCGCGTCTGCAGCAGATCCTCTTCTTAAAATATCTTGGTTTTTCACTTGACGATATAAAGGAGATGACACTTAAGAATACGGACAGTGATTTTATGTCGGAATCTCTTCATATGCAGATGGGACTTGTGGATGAAAGAATCGAGCAGATGGAGCTTATGAGGCAGGCACTGGATGATGCGGCTAAGATCATAGACAGGGGAGAACACGTTGACTGGAGCCATATGCTTGAGCTTGTAAATGTAAATGAGATGGAGCAGAAGCTGAAAAAGCAATACCGTGATGCGTCAAACATATCAGCCAGGATAAGCCTGCATAAGGAATATTCCAAAAATCCTGTGAGCTGGTTTAACTGGCTGTTTGAAAAATGTGCTCTGGAATGTGGCGCCAATGTACTTGAAATAGGATGCGGCGATGCGTCACTGTGGACTCAGAATATAGAAAAAATACCTGAAAACATATCTGTAACCCTTACAGATATTTCATATGGAATGATAAAGGATGCGACAAGAAATATAGGCGAAGACGATAAGCGTTTTACATATGAAATAATGGATGCGCACAGGCTTTATAAGCTGGATGATAGTTTTGATGTTGTTATAGCAAACCATGTTTTATTTTATTGTGATGACCTTGATATGGTGTGCAGGGAGATAAAAAGAGTTTTAAAACCCGGTGGAACATTTATATGCAGCACGTACAGCAGCAGACACATGAAAGAAATAAGCGAGCTGGTTAAAGGGTTTGATGACAGGATAGAATTATCAGCAGGACATCTTTATGAGAGGTTTGGAAAAGAAAACGGAAAACAGATTTTAGGGAAGTATTTTAAAAATGTAGAGTGGAACCAATATGAGGATGAACTTTTTGTACCTACGGCAGAGCCTGTTGTAGAGTATGTTCTTTCATGTCATGGTAACCAGAACCGCTACATTGTCGACAGATATAAGGAATTTGTATCATATGTAAAGCAAAAAACGGATAATGGGCTCTATATAACAAAAGATGCCGGAGTATTTATAGCTTACTGAAATAACCTGGACGGCATTTTGTCACACTGTTAGGTGTGTATAGTAACGGAAGTTGTTACTGTTCACACGCAAGCTTGACACTGCGCTGTCAAGCTATGCCATAGTGTTAATTATTGAGTGATTACAGCCCTGCCTCGTAGAGGCATTTTAAATGGGCTGTAATCGTTGCTGTTCACACTGTTAGGTGTGAACAGTAACAGGAGGTTTAAGTAAGCTGTAAATAAAATAAAAAAGTACTTGAAGGTGCCCTTGGGGCACCTTTTATAATGGGGATAGAAAGTTGAATGGGGATAGTCTCCATTAGTGAATGTATATACAAAAAGGAGAAATACATGAAAGGTATAATTTTAGCAGGGGGTTCTGGTACACGCCTTTATCCGCTTACAATGGTAACATCAAAACAGCTTCTTCCTATTTATGACAAGCCGATGATCTATTATCCGATGTCAGTTCTTATGAACGCAGGAATAAGGGATATTCTTATAATATCCACGCCACAGGATACACCAAGGTTTAAAGAACTTTTAGGTGACGGACACCAGTTTGGTGTAAATCTTTCATATGAAATCCAGCCAAGCCCTGACGGACTGGCACAGGCTTTTATAATCGGCGAAGAATTTATCGGTGATGATACGGTTGCGATGGTACTTGGCGATAATATTTTTGCCGGTCACGGACTTAACAAGAGATTAAAGGCTGCTGTTGAGAATGCAGAGACCGGAAAAGGCGCTACAGTATTTGGATACTATGTAGATGATCCGGAAAGATTCGGTATAGTAGAGTTCGACCACAGTGGAAAAGCTGTTTCAATAGAGGAAAAACCGGCACAGCCGAAGAGTAATTACTGTGTCACCGGCTTATATTTCTATGACAATAAAGTTGTGGAGTATGCTAAGAACCTCAAGCCTTCTGATAGAGGCGAGCTTGAGATCACAGATCTTAACCGTATATATCTTGAAAAGGGAGCTCTCAATGTAGAGCTTTTAGGACAGGGATTTACATGGCTTGACACGGGAACACATGAGAGCCTTGTCGATGCCACAAACTTTGTAAAAACAGTAGAATCACACCAGCACAGAAAGATAGCATGTCTAGAAGAAATAGCATATCTTAATGGCTGGATATCAAAAGAAGAAGTCTTAAAGACTTACGAGCTTGTTAAGAAAAACCAGTATGGACAATATTTAAAAGATGTACTCGATGGAAAATACCGCGAGCAGCTTTATTAAATAATTAATGGAAATTTAATGGGGTCAAAATTTAATGGGGTCAGGCACACATAAATTGGCATCCATAAATTGGCCCCCATAAATTAAGGAGGATTTTAAATGAATATTATAGTAACAGGTGGAGCCGGATTTATCGGCAGCAATTTCATTTTTCATATGCTTGACAAATACCCGGATTACCGCATCGTGTGTCTTGACTGCCTTACATACGCAGGCAATCTTTCAACACTTGAGCCGGTAATGGATAACCCTAATTTCAGATTTGTAAAAGAAAGTATTACGGACAGAGATGCAGTTTACAAATTATTTGAGGAAGAACATCCTGATATGGTTGTAAACTTTGCAGCTGAGTCACATGTTGACCGTTCGATCGAGAATCCACAGGTATTCCTCGATACAAATATCATCGGAACATCTGTACTTATGGATGCATGCCGCAAATATGGAATTAAGAGATACCATCAGGTATCGACAGATGAAGTTTACGGAGATCTTCCGCTGGACCGCCCGGATCTTTTCTTCCATGAGGATACACCAATCCACACATCAAGCCCATATTCGTCATCAAAGGCGGCTGCGGATCTGCTTGTGCTTGCATATCACCGCACATATGGACTTCCTGTTACAATAAGCCGCTGTTCAAACAACTACGGACCTTATCATTTCCCGGAGAAGCTGATCCCGCTGATGATTGCAAATGCGCTTAATGATAAGCCTCTTCCTGTATACGGAACAGGTGAGAATGTTCGTGACTGGCTCTATGTTGAGGATCACTGCAAGGCAATAGATCTTATAATCCACAACGGACGTGTCGGTGAGGTTTACAATGTCGGCGGACACAACGAGAAGACAAACCTTGAGATCGTAAAGATTATCTGCAGGGAGCTTGACAAGCCGGAAAGCCTTATCACTTTTGTGGGCGATCGTAAAGGACATGATATGCGTTATGCTATCGATCCGACGAAGATCCACAATGAACTTGGATGGCTTCCAGAGACAAAATTTGAAGACGGAATCAAAAAGACGATCAAATGGTATCTTGAGAACCGCGAGTGGTGGGAGACTATCATAACTGGTGAATACCAGAATTATTATGAGAAGATGTATGCAGACAGATAAACAGTATCAGACTTTTTGCTGCGTTGGAACCATGCAGTAAAAACTGAGCGGGAAAATATAACAGTTAATATATGTGAATAAATAGGTAGTTGCGAAACAAGTTCGCAATCCTGATTAAAAATGCGGTAAGAATCCTGCAATGCAGGATTCTTAAGATGAGAAGCAGGTGACATCAAAATTAGACATGAAAAAAGACTTCCCAGATGGACTGCGAAGAAAAGATGATATGAATATCGAATATCATGCAATTAAAGGCTTTAAACTCCGTATGTATTGATGTTTATGAATTTTATCCGCAACGAGTACGGTAACAAGCTGTGTGATTCCCGCAAGAAGTAAATCAGCATGAAGAGTTTTTTCATTCTGCGTTTTACGATTCGCAATGCAGAAACTATCCTTGAAATGGTTGATTGATTTTTCAACATTTACACGGATTTTGTAGGTGTCTTCCCATTCACGCGAGCCCCGTTCTACACCGGATAGGCACGGAGATTTTCTCAGGATAAATATAAATCATTCGTCCGCAGGAAGAAGTGGTGCATGGATTATCACAGTGGCATTTACGATAAGTTTTTCCGGTCTGCTTATCACGCATCCATTTCCTTTTGGGGCATACAAATTTCATGGTAGGAAGTTTGCTTCTTAAATGAGATTTACTGCCTTCTCGTTTCATAGGAAGCGTAGAATCGTGTGGACAGCAGGGAATGCCATTTTCATTAACTGTGTAGTCAGTTCCTTCCATGGATAATTTTACCCGGAGAGGAATAAAAGCCTTACGAAATCCAATGTCTTCAAAAGAGATTTATAGATCTCAATCGTATCAAAAGCGGCATCCCCAAGAAACGTCTTCGGCTCTATTAAAGGATGCTTTTGAAAAATCAATTAAAACAGGAAGCGCTTTTGAGTCTGCAAGAGATTTATCCTCATCCGGAGAATCCGATTTCTTTCTACAACAATATCAGGATGCATTTAGGAAATCCTTGTTGTAGAAAGATATGTCGCGGACAATGCCAAGTCCATTTGTGACGATACCGAATTTATAGGCATAACAGAAGTGACCGTTGATGTACATCTGCTGTATCGCCTGATTGGATGCGCGTGAGTTGGCATGGAACCATAGGTCGCTTGTAAGGATCGTAGGAATCATCAAGGTTATGGGATTTTTAAAAGCCTTCAGCTGTTTAATAATACGGTTGGCATACTTCGGATTATTTTCCATAACCCATGCTTCAATGCCGGAGGTATCGAAGATAGTCATGTCAGCAAGAGCCGGATTCAGTTTTGACATATCGGTTCGGTCAGATCAACAAGATGATCGAACATAGATTGTAAGTCCAATAAGAAATCCTGTTTAAAGCGAGTGAATTTTGAACCATCCGGTACAACATCAAAGCCACAGAAGTCACGCAGTTCCTGAGAGTATTTCAAGAACACAATCAGGAGCGTGTCAGTCGGGATTGAGAAAATACGCTGGAGCAGAAGTGCTTTGAGCATTGGATAAAGCTGGTGCTTGCGAGGTCTTCCGGTTTGGGCGTGAAAATGAGAAACAAAAGAAACAGGAACAATTTCATCAAGGTTAATGGCTTCGTCAAGAAGTGAAAGGAACTGGTATTTGTCGTTGTCGAATTTATTTTGGCAATCTTCAAAAATTTCTGCCAAAGTGAGCTGCTTATGTGTTATCATATAGGTATATCTCCTTTAAGGTGGATTGGTATTTAGTTTCTAGTCAACTCTATTTTACCATAAACCTTGAGGAGATATTTTATTTTAACGACAAAAAATACCGTATTTATGCGGTGTTTGGCGTTTCGCAAACGCCTAATGTGAATAAACAGTGTAAGGAGACAGGAATGAAAGTATTTGTTACAGGTGTCGCAGGGCAGCTTGGACATGATGTGATGAACAATCTTGCAGCACGCGGTTATGAAGGAATCGGAACTGACATTGCACCACAGTACAGCGGAGCGGATGATGGCACTGCTGTCACAACGATGCCGTATGTGCAGCTTGACATAACAGATCGTGAAAATGTAGAGAAAACTATCATGCAGTTAGATCCTGATGTGGTGATTCACTGTGCTGCGTGGACAGCGGTGGATCTGGCAGAGGATGATGACAAAAAGGATAAAGTAAAAGCTATAAACGTAGACGGAACAAAAAATATTGCAGACGCCTGCAAAAAAATAGATGCCAAGATGGTATATATAAGTACTGATTATGTCTTTAATGGTAAGGGCGATGAGCCATGGAAACCGGATTGCAAGGATTATGCACCACTTAACGTATATGGACAGACAAAGCTTGACGGAGAACTTGCTGTTTCAGGCACACTTGATAAATATTTTATAGTGCGTATCGCATGGGTATTTGGAGTAAACGGCAAAAATTTCATCAAGACCATGTTGAATGTCGGAAAGACACATGACAAGCTTACTGTTGTAAATGACCAGATCGGTACACCGACATACACATATGATCTTTCAAGACTTCTCGTAGATATGATAGAAACTGATAAATATGGATATTATCATGCGACAAACGAGGGCGGATATATAAGCTGGTATGATTTTACAAAAGAAATCTTTAAGCAGGCCGCAGAACTTGGACATAAAGAATATTCAGACGACCGGATAACTGTAAGCCCTGTGACAACCGAAGAATATGGTGTGTCAAAGGCTGCGCGTCCGTTTAACAGCAGACTTGACAAAAGTAAACTTGTTGAAAATGGATTCATTCCACTTCCGACATGGCAGGACGCACTTCACAGATATCTGCAGGAAATTGAAAGAAAGGATAACTAAACTGTTCAGTACAGAATATATGCACTGCCGCAACAGTGAAAACAACGAACAGTTACAGGAAAATAAAATGGGACAGATTAAAGTAGAAAAAAATGTAGGCGGAATAGAAGGTCTTTGCATTATCGAGCCTACAGTTCACGGCGACAACCGTGGATACTTTATGGAGACATATAATTCAAAGGATATGCAGGAAGCCGGTATTGACAGAGTGTTTGTACAGGATAATCAGTCATGCTCCACAAAAGGTGTTTTAAGAGGACTTCATTTCCAAAAGGAATATCCTCAGGCAAAGCTTGTCCGTGCGGTAAAAGGATCTGTTTTTGATGTCGCTGTCGATTTGAGGAGTGATTCAAAAACATATGGCAAGTGGTATGGAGTGGAACTTACGGAAGAAAACAAAAAGCAGTTTTTGATTCCGGAAGGATTTGCACATGGATTTCTTGTTCTTTCAGATGTTGCATAATTCTGCTACAAGGTAACGGATTTCTGGCACCTCGGAGATGAGAGCGGACTTGCATGGAATGATCCGGCAATCGGAATCAAATGGCCACAGCTTGTCGGAGAATATCCGGGAAGTGCGGACGGAAGCGGATATACATTAGAGGACGGCACACCGATCAATTTAAGTGACAAAGACCAGAAATGGGAAACACTGGAAAATACTTTTAAATTTTAAAATATTTTGATTCCACGGATACTATATAAAAAGCTAAAATAATGCCTACACAAATAACAGTGAAAGGTATATAATACCCATATATTATTTAGACAAAGGGGACCAACGATGGGAAAATATTTTGGAACAGATGGTTTTAGAGGCGAGGCAAATGTTAATCTTACGGCTGAGCATGCTTATCAGATAGGAAGATTTTTAGGCTGGTATTATGGAGAACTTAAAAAGCAAAAGCAGGCTAACGAGCCGGCAAAGATCGTAATAGGAAAAGACACAAGACGTTCAAGCTATATGTTTGAATATTCACTTGTATCTGGTCTTACAGCTTCAGGAGCAGATGCTTACCTGCTTCATGTAACGACTACACCTTCTGTTGCTTACGTTACACGTATAGACGACTTTGATTGTGGAATTATGATTTCAGCAAGTCACAATCCATATTATGACAATGGAATCAAGCTTATCAACTCAAACGGGGAAAAGATGGACGAGGGCACAATCCTTCTGATAGAGGATTATCTGGACGGAAAGCTTAATCTGTTTGGACAGGAATGGAAGGAACTTCCTTTTGCACATAAAGATGCCATTGGCTGTACTGTTGACTACGTTGCAGGTCGTAACCGCTATATGGGATATCTGATTTCTCTTGGTATTTATTCATTCAAGGGTATGAAGGTCGGACTTGACTGCGCAAACGGAAGCTCATGGAATATGGCAAAGTCTATATTTGAGGCACTCGGAGCAAAGTGCTATGTCATAAATGCAGAACCAAATGGCTTAAACATCAATAACAATGCAGGTTCTACACATATACAGGGATTGCAGAAATTTGTAGTAGAAAATGGACTTGATGTAGGATTTGCTTATGACGGAGATGCTGATAGATGTCTTTGCGTTGATGAACTCGGAAATGTCATAACAGGTGATCACATTCTTTACATATACGGAAAATATATGAAAGAGCGCGGAAAACTTGTTGCAAATACAGTAGTCACAACTGTTATGTCAAACTTTGGATTATACAAAGCATTTGATGAGCTTGGGATTGGATACGCAAAGACAGCCGTGGGTGATAAATATGTATATGAATATATGCAGCAGAACGGATGCCGTATAGGCGGAGAACAGTCAGGACACATTATTTTCTCAAAATATGCATCTACAGGAGACGGAATCCTTACAAGCCTTAAGATGATGGAAGTAATGCTTGCAAGAAAACAGAAAATGAGCCAGCTGTGCGAGGGTCTTACGATTTATCCGCAAGTACTTGAAAATGTACGTGTTGAGGATAAAGCACAGGCACTTGCAGATCCACAGGTTAAACAAGCAGTTTCACAAGTAGAAAAAGAACTTGGGGATACAGGACGTATACTTGTCCGTGAGTCAGGAACAGAGCCTGTGATCAGGGTTATGGTTGAGGCAGAGACAGAAGAAATCTGCCGCAAATATGTAGACATAGTAGTTGAAAAACTTAAATAACTCAAACTTCCTACAGTATAATATCTGAAAAATAAATGGAGCACATTCATAACGAGTGTGCTCCATTTGACATTTTAGAATACTACAATACCATTTTTAACATTATAAGAACGACCGTTATAAGGACAACTGCCAGAATAGTTCCAGTTTAAAACACCATTTTCGATGAAGAACCAGTTACCTGCATTCCTGGCAAGACCCGTATAGCCAAAATCAACTTTGCCATTGTTTACATAGAACCAGCTGTCATTATATTTACATAGGCCAGAAGCATACCAGTTAAGTTTGCCGTTGGCGATATAATACCATGCGTTTCCATATCGGCACAAATCTGTATAATTCCAGTTTAGAATACCTCTATTTATATAGAACCATGAACCGTTGTATTTACAAAGACCTGTATAGTTCCAGTCCAGGACGCCATTTTTTATGTAAAACCAGTTGCCTGCATTTTTAGCAAGACCTGTATAACCAAAATCAACTTTACCATTGTTTACATAGAACCAGCTGCCATTATATTTACATAGGCCGGAAGCATACCAGTTAAGTTTGCCGTTGGCGATATAATACCATGCGTTTCCATATCGGCACAAACCTGTATAATTCCAGCTTAGAATACCTCTATTTATATAGAACCATGAACCGTTGTATTTACAAAGACCTGTATAGTTCCAATTCAGGACGCCATTTTTTATGTAAAACCAGTTGCCTGCATTTTTAGCAAGACCTGTATAACCAAAATCAACTTTACCATTGTTTACATAGAACCAGTTGCCGTTATATTTACATAAGCCTGTAGCGTACCAGTTGAGTTTACCATTTGCGATATAATACCATGCGTTTCCATATCGGCATAGTCCTGTATAACCAAAATCAACAATTCCTTTATTTACATAGAACCAGTTTCCAAAATATTGGCAGAGTCCTGTGTAAGAATAATCTACATCATCATTGTTAAGGTAGTACCATTCTCCGTATATTTTAGCAAGTCCTGTGTAGGATACGTTTGTATCGGTAGAAACAGATGTTGAAAATGATGATTCATTTGCAGAGCCATAATTGTTGTCTACATTGTCAAGATATGCAAATTCTTCTACCCAGTAATAAGTTCCGTTGACAAGAACACATGCTATTCCAACAGCATTGAATGATTCGCCAAGCATATTACGGCGGTGTCCCTGACCGGAATAATCCTCGTCATCCTCACGCCATGCTTTATTTGCGGCAGTTGCTGATTCATAGCCATATGCAATGTTTTCACCGGCGGCAGAATAATCTACACCGAGTTCATTATATGCGCTAAAGCAGCTTTGAACCGTTTGGGCGTGTATGGGAAAATTCTACAGAAATTTCTATCGCATCGCTGCATGGCAACTCGTTCAAGACCTGCATCATAATATAAATTGGTCTGGGCAAAGCAGAAGAATTGAAATAAACCTTCTGTGTTGCTCGAATCCCATGACCATGCAGAAGAACTGCCTCGGAATAAGTTTATCATACCCCATATTTTCTGGCTTCGCCCTGATGGTAGCTTCCGGACACAGTCACTGATGTGGCAGCGGATGCTTTGTGCAGGCAGTACAGAAAGCATAAGTGGACTGCCATAATAAATGCAAAAATCTTTTGAATGTTTTCATTTGTTATACTCCTCCTTTAATAAAATTGTGTGATAATAACTGTCTGGTACTATGGGATTACGATAAAGTAGTACGATATGACTATAGTATAATACCTGGATGATGAATCGTCAATTTATTAATTTTGATTTAAGATGTATTATGGCAGTTGAAAATTCAAACTTATTTGCTATAATAATGTAAGTATTAGTTAAAACGAAAACTATAGAGGAGAAATCAATGAGTAAAAAGAAGAGGAAAACAACCAAATGGATTAAGTTTGCACGTGTGCTTATAGCAATCCAGGCGATACTTAGTATTATAGTTACAGGAATGGTTATAAAGACACAGATGCTTCCGGCTAAATTCCTTATACCTATGATCATTTTGTTTGTTGTTGCATTATTGCTCGTGTTTGCGCTTACATATGTAGGACAAAACAGAAAACATCCTACAAAATCATGCTACTTAAAGAGAGGACTGGGTACATTTATAGCGGTAACTTGTCATAGCGGTATGTGTATTTGCGACATCTGTACTGGGAAAGCTTTTAGGAACGATCGGTTATCTGACAGGCGACAAGGAAACAGTAGAGGAAAAAGTCGGGGTTTATGTAATGGATGATGATCCGGCCAAGACAATAATGATGCTGCTGACTATGAATTCGGAATTTCACAGTCATACGGATATGAGGGATGTTAAGGAAGCGATAGATGACATCAATAAAACCTTGCTCTGATATATCTACAAAAGAATACGATACAGCACTTGATATGGTGGATGCGTTATATAGTGGCAAGACAAAGGCCATGATCATAAAATGAATCATATGAATCTATTATATCCGACACAGAAGGTTATGAGGATTTTACTTCTAAAACACGTATAATATATGAATATAAAAAGACATATGAGGTTGAGAAGACGCAGAAGGATGTAAAGGTTACAAAGGAACCATTTGTTGTATATGTCAGTGGTTCAGATACAAGGGAAGCAAAACTTGCAAAGAGCCGTAGTGATGTAAACATACTTGCATTTGTAAATCCTGTATCAAAACAGGTTCTGCTTCTTAACACACCTAGAGATTATTATATAAATATTTCGATTGCACCGGATTCAAAGGACAAGCTTACACATTGTGGACTTTATGGAATAGACTGTTCTATGGATACACTTGCAGATCTTTATGGAATAGATTCCATAAATTATTATGCACAGATAAACTTTACAGGATTTGAGACACTTATAGATGAAATTGGTGGAGTGACTGTATATTCTGATGCATCATTTACATCATCAGATTATCCTGACTACAGATATGTAAAAGGTGAGAATGAATTAAATGGCTCAGAAGCATTGGCATTTGTCAGGGAACGATATAATCTGGGAGATGGAGATTATGCAAGAGGACGTCATCAGATGGCTGTTATATCAGCAGTCATAGATAAGATGACAAGCAGTACAACACTTCTTACAAATTATTCAGGAATAATGGACAGCTTAGAGGGAATGATATCTACTGATTTTGAGTCAGGCGATATATCAGCACTCATAAATATGCAGCTTTCAGATGGAGGCGGCTGGGATGTCAAGTCGTACACAGTAGTCGGAGAAGGAACAAAGAGAACAACATACTCTATGCCAAAATTTAAAGCATATGTTACTATTCCGGATGAGGAATCGGTAGATAAAGCAAAAGGACTGATCCAAAAAGTTATGAATGGTGAAACGATCACAGATTCTGATGTAGAGTAATATAAAACCTGCTTCATAACAGATGAAGCAGGTTTTTTTAGGAGAATTTAATGAAAAAAAAATTTATAGCAGGAATAATTTTTGCATCCTCATTGTCGTTAGGTGCCGGAGCATGGAGGCAGAGTGTCAGGGCAGATGAACAAAATGGGTATAATGCGGATATTCCACAGATGCAGGGACAAGGAATAGAGGATGAGACGGATAATCTCTACAGATCATCCATTCCCCAGAAATATATCACAGATAATCTTCCACAAATTAAAAATCAGAGCCCATATGGTGCATGCTGGTCTTTTGTCATGGCGGCACTTGCAGAGATAAATGTAAGCAGGAATGGCGGTAATATGCCGGATTACAGTGAGATGCACCTTGTAAACTTTACATATGACGGGACTACAGATCCTCTCGGCGGATTTTCGGGAGATTCAAATTATTGCGGATCGGCAAAAGGAAAGCTTGATATAGGCTGCAACTATGAGCTCGCAGCAAGCTCTGTGGCAAACTGGAAAGGTTATGCTGACGAATCGGTGCTTCCCTATAATATTGGAAATGCAACAGCTGTAGAAAATGGAGAAGTAGACAGCACACTTGCATATGATGACACAGCACACATAAGAAATTTCTATCTTGGCGATATAGTAAATGATAGAGATAACGTAAAGGAGCTTATTCAGGAATATGGTGCAGTAGGAGTCGATTATTATAATAAACAAAGCGGATATTATAATGAAGCAACTAACTCTTATTACTGTAACAGTGATATAACAGGAAATCATGCAGTTACAATTGTTGGATGGGATGATAATTATTCTGCGTCAAATTTTGCTATAAGCCCTGGGAAAAATGGAGCATGGCTTGTGAGAAACAGCTGGGGCAGTGTGGGGGATGAGTACAACTATAACGGATATTTTTGGATGTCGTATTATGATAAAAGTCTAGATCCGACTGCTATAGCGGTTGACTGTGTAACAAAGGCTGACAGTGATTTTTATGATAATAATTATCAATATGATGGCTCGATTTATTCAGCGACCTGCAGAACAACAGCAGCAGCAAATATATATACAGCACAAAAAGGATATGAACAGTTAAAGGCCATATCGTTTGTGACCGATGATACAGATGAAGATTATACGATAAAGATATATAACAGGTTAAATGATCCGGCAGATCCACAGAGCGGATCACTTGTAGATACGATAACAGGCACGACCTCATATAAAGGAATGTATACCATAAAGCTTGATAAGACAGTATATGTATCAAAGAATGATAAATATTCAGTAGTTATAGAATTGACAAAACATGACGGATCGCGTGGGGCATTCAGATGTGAGACAAGCGGAAATATCAGTGGCATAAGGTTTACGGCATCTGCAGCAGAAAATACATCTTTTGTGTTATCTAAAGGAAGCTGGGTTGATGTGGTAAATGTCAATGGAATAGGAAATGTCAGGATCAAAGCCTATACTGATAATATGTCAGGGCTTATCTATGTTGATGGTAAATGGAATTATTATGACGATGGCGTAATAAAAACGGATCTGACTACCCTTATAAAATACAAGGGTAACTGGTTTTACCTGCGTGGAGGAACAATAGACTGGGGCTATACAGGACTTGTAAAATACAATGGGAACTGGTTTTATGTAAAAAGCGGAAAAGTTGACTTTTCTGCGTCAACGTTATGCAAATACAACGGGAGCTGGTGGTATGTAAGAAGCGGAGTAGTTGATTTTAGTAAAACAACCCTTGTGAAATATAACGGATATTGGTTTTATGTAAAAAGCGGCAGGGTTGATTTTTCAGCAGTCACTCTCATAAAATACAATGGATACTGGTTTTATGTGAAAAACGGAGTAGTTGATTTTTCGGGATCGACACTGTGCAGATACAATGGATACTGGTTCTATGTGAAAAATGGAGTAGTTAATTTTTCGGGATCAACACTGTGTAAATACAATGGAACATGGTGGTATGTAAAGAACGGAGTGGTTGATTTTTCCGCAACAACATTATGTAAATATAAGGGAACATGGTTTTATGTAAAAAATGGTGCGGTAGATTTCAAAAAAAGTACACTATGTAAGTATAATGGAAACTGGTACCTTGTAGGAAGTGGAGTTGTAAGCTGGAATTACAGTGGAAAATACAAATATAATGGAAATTGGTTCAACATTAAAGGTGGAATTGTTAGATTTTAATAATGACAAAATACTAATTAGGTAGTACAATATAATGTCGTATACTAAAAAAGGAGTAGATAAAAATTATGGAACGTGATGAAATAACAATTGATTTACGCGAGATGGTACTGTATGTAGCACGGAAATGGAAACTGTTAGTTTTATGTATGGTTATTCTGGCAGTACTTTGTGATGTGTTTTCTTTTGCATCTTCAGCAAAGGGAAAGATGAAGCGACAGAGAGGCCAAAAAGAAGATTGAGACAATAAAAGAAGTCGATGAAGTAGATCAGGCTTTTGGAGCATATTCTAAATACAAAGAGCAGTACGATAATACTTTTGATTATATAAGCGGCTCTGTTATGATGGGACTTGATGCTTCCGCAGTTGCAAAGGACAGCATTGTATATAGGATTTCTTCAGAGGATGCAATTGATATAGCTAAATCTCTTGAAAGCTTTACAGCAGATGATGCACTCTGCAAGAGTATGGCAGATATATTAGGCTGTGAAGAAAAATATGCAGGAGAGCTTGTTTCAGTAAAAAATACAACAGGAGAAGTTTCTCTTGACAGTGTCAAAATTGATCTTACAATTGATTCTGCTGTAGTGGTAGTCACAGTGTATTCATCTGATGAAGCTAAGCTTACTGATCTGGGAAATGTTGTAAGCAGCTCATTCGAGTCATATGCAGCTTCTATGTCAAATACATATGGACAGTTTGGGATTGAACAGGTTGCACAGCAGCAGGGTATGATCTCAGACAGTGAACTTGCAGATAATCAGCAGAACACAAATGCCACACTTGATTCTTTAAAGAGTGCTATGGATAGTTTTGGTACATCCTTTACTGCAGAACAGACAAAATACTTTGAGGCTCTCAAGGATAATATGAAGGCTGATGACAAAGAAAAAGAGATTTCATATATAAATGTTAAATATATCGTTCTCGGTGCAGCGGCAGGATTTATCCTTCCGGCTATAATTCTTGCAATTTTATATATTCTTTCAAGAAAATTAAAAGCTGTATCAGATGTAAGTGACAGCTTCAGGGTTGATGTCCTTGGAAATGTTGTAGATGGTACAGATAAAGCAAAAGCACAGGAACAGATAGAGTATATCTGCGCACAGCTTGCAGTATTGGCAGAAAAATCGCAGAAAAAAAATATCGTATTTGCAAGTACTGTAGACAGTAAAAATCTTGCAGGTATTGATGAAATTGCTGATAAAGCTATCGGAAAAACTCTTTCAGATGCTAAATATGCAGGAGCAGTATTAACTGATGCAAAAGCATTAAAGGTTTTAGAGGCGGCAGAAGGAGTTGTTTTAATAGAAAAATTATTTGCCACAACATACAATGATTTTGAGAAGGAGCTTCAGTTATGTAAGCGCCTCAATGTTCCGGTAGTAGGTTGTATAGTTGTAAGGTAAAAGAATAGGAAGTGTAAAAATGAAAGGTTTAAAGAAGTGGTTGTTGATCGCAGTTGCATTCGTATTTTGCACATGCGTTCCTTCAACTATGGCATTTGCAGATGAAGAAACACAGGCACAGTTATTCCTGTCTACATCACAGCTTGAAGTAAACACAGTTCGTGAATACGATGCGCCTGAAGTGGATTCGCCTGATGGATGGACAATATCATCAGAAGTCTGGTCAAGCAGCAATGAATCAGTGGCAAAGATAGATCCACAGACTGGTGTGATCGTTCCTGTAGCAGATGGAACAGCAAAGATTACTGTTACTGTTACATTTGATGGAAAAGCTGACACACAGACTGCGGAGTATGAAGTAAATGTTAATTTATGGAACGGACTCCACACAAATGAAGATGGCATTGTCTGTTTATATAAAGATGGTGTTGTAGATACAAGTGCTACAGGCATCATGGAAATAGACGGACAGTGGCTGTACTTAAATGAAGGACAATTCCAGCCAGATTACAATGGAGTAGCAAAGTACTCTTCATACTGGTGGAAAATTACTGATGGATATGTTGATTTTGGTTATACAGGCTTTGCAAAGAATGAAGCAGGCTGGTGGTATATATCATCAGGAAAGATTGATTTTTCAGCTAACGGTCTTATTAAATGGAATGGCAGCTGGTGGTATGTAAACGGAGGAAAGATTAATTTTGCATACACAGGACTTTGCAAATACAATGGCAGCTGGTGGTATGTAAGCGGGGGCCGTATTAATTTCAGTGCAACAGGACTTTGCAAATACAATGGCAGCTGGTGGTATGTAAACGGAGGAAAGATTAACTTTGCATACACAGGACTTTGCAAATACAATGGCAGCTGGTGGTATGTAAACGGAGGAAAGATTAACTTTGCATACACAGGACTTTGCAAATACAATGGCAGCTGGTGGTATGTAAGCGGAGGCCGTATTAATTTCAGTGCAGCAGGACTTTGCAAATACAACGGCAGCTGGTGGTATGTAAGCAGTGGACGTGTAAACTTCAATGCAACAGGACTTTGCAAATACAACGGCAGCTGGTGGTATGTAAGCAGTGGACGTGTAAACTTCAATGCAACAGGCTTCGCAAAATATAACGGTTACTGGTGGAGAGTCGTTTCCGGCAAGGTTAATTTCAGCGCATCAGGAATCTACAAATTTAATGGTTACTGGTGGTATACAAAGGGTGGCCGTATAGATATGTCATATAATGGCGTGTCGCAGTATAATGGCTACTGGTGGAAATTCAAAAATGGTTACATTGATTTTAAGTACACCGGACTTGGCAGAAATCAGTATGGCTGGTGGTATGTAAGCGGAGGCCGTGTGAATTTTAATGCAACAGGACTTTGCAAATATAATGGCAGCTGGTGGTACATAAATAATGGAAAACTTGATTTCAATTATAATGGACTTACAAGATTTAACGGCAGCTGGTGGTATGTAAAAGGCGGATATGTTAGATTCGACTATACCGGAACAGCAGAATATGGCGGCAGTTGGTGGTATGTAAAGAGTGGCCGCATAGATTTCTCTTATAATGGGGATGCAAATGTAAATGGCATGACATACCATGTTTCAAACGGAAAAGTAACAGGATATGCATCTAAATTATACACTGTAACAGATTCGAATTCAGATATGTATGGTCAGACACTCAAACTATATTACTCACCTTCAGGTGAGCTTGTTGAGGATGTAAGCGATATAATCGGAAGCGGTCATACATATGAGCTTCATGTAAATAAAACTGAAAATATAGTAACAGTTTACACTACAGATGGTAATGTATATGTTCCTGTTAAGCGATTTATTTGTTCAAATGGTGGAAGTAATACACCTGAGGGAACATTCTACAGCCCTGACAAGTATAGATGGTGGGAACTCATGGGACCTTGCTGGGGACAGTGGTGTACACGAATCACAGGAGGTGTATTATTCCATTCAGTATTCTACAACAGCTATCAGGATCCGCAGTCACTTAGTGTAAGGGCTTACAATAAGCTTGGTACTACATGTTCACATGGATGTGTAAGACTTACCGCCGGCGATGCAAAATGGATATATGATAACTGTGCGTCTGGCGTAAAGATCGTCGTATATTCAAAAGATGGATATGAGCCATTCTCTAAGCCGACATCATATGAGCTTCCTAGCTGGCATACATGGGATCCTACAGATCCGACAATGTACTACAAATGTCAGGAGAACGGATGCCACTAATGGATAAAATTTAAGGTTTCCTTAATTCTATAGCATAGGATTTTATTTTATAAAGTTCTATGCTATAATTTTTCATGATTAAATAGAAATGGTGAATGAAGATGAAAAATGTATTAGAATGGTTAGAAAAAACAGTAGAAGAGTGCCCGGACAAGACGGCTTTTTTGGATACCGATGATAAAATTACATTTGCGAAGGTATCAGAGATTGCAAAAAAGGAGGGCGCTTATCTTATAAGAAAGCTTGGAATAGGACGTGAGCCTGTTGCGGTTTTCGCTGGAAGAAGGATGATAACACCTGCATATTTCCTTGGAGTTGTATATGCGGGAAGACCTTATGCACCGATCGATGCATCACTTCCGGACAAAAGAATAGAAAAGATCCTTGAAAACCTTATGCCAAAGGCAATCGTAGCGGACAGGGAAAGCCTTGGACATGTCAGGGAAATAGTCGCAGAATTGTCAAAGATGAAAACTTTGTTGCACCGGAGATTTTCGTGGCAGAGGAAGTATGCAGCACAGATACAGAAAATAAAGAGGATGAAGAACTCTTAGGCTGCTGTAAGAAAACAGATGTCGATGACAGATCCGCTCTATATTATTTATACATCAGGATCTACAGGAAATCCTAAAGGAGTTATGACATCACATCTTTCCCTTATGACATATATAAATGCATATTGTGGTGTGATGCAGATAGAAAGAGATGATGTTCTTGGAAACCAGTCACCGCTTGATTATATTGCAGCGATAAGGGATATTTATCTGCCGCTTAAAACCGGATGTTCCACAGCGATAATTCCTAAGGAATATTTTATGGAGCCGAATATTTTATTCGACTATATGAATAATAAAAATGTGACAAGCGTAGGATGGAGTGTATCGGCATTTACTATACTTTCATCACTCGGAGCATTCGAGGAGGTTAAACTTAACAGCTTAAGAAAAATATGCTTTTCAGGATCTGTTATGCCATGCAAAATACTGAGGATATGGCAGGAAAACCTCAAAGGAGCGCATTTTGTGAACCAGTACGGACCGACAGAGGCCACAGCCTCATGTACGTACTATTCAGTTGACCATCTGGTGGATGATGATGAAGTCCTTCCTATCGGACAGGCTTATGATAACTACAGGGTTTTCCTTATAGGAGAAGACGGAAAAGTGCCACAGACCGGTGAACAGGGAGAGATATGCGTGTGCGGTCCGGTGCTTGCACTCGGCTATTATAACGATCCGGAGAGGACAAATGCAGCATTTACATTAAATCCTCTCAATAAAGCTTATCCGGAAAGGATGTACAGAACCGGAGATTATGGTAAAATAGATAAAGATGGTGTGCTTCATTTTGCGGACGCATGGATAGACAGATAAAGCACATGGGACACAGAGTCGAGCTTGATGAGGTGGAACATGCAGCAAATGTAGTTGACGGAGTCGATGAAAGCTGTGTAATATATAATAAGCAAAAAGAAGTGCTTATGCTGTTCTTTTCGGGAGAGTGTGAAAAGAGACAGCTGGCCATCGCACTCAGAGAGGAACTTCCGGGATTTATGGTTCCAAGAAAAATCAAAAAACTTGAACAGCTCCGAAACTCCCTAATGGCAAATATGATATGAAAAACTGGAGGAAATGTAAAATGAGAGACACGATAATGGAAATTTTAGAGGATTTAAGACCTGATGTTGACTTTGAAAAAGAGACAAAGCTTATTGATGACAAAATCTTAGAGTCATTTGATATAGTATCACTTGTATCAGAGCTTTCAGATGAATTTGATATCACAATAAGACCAAAGGATCTTGTGCCTGAGAACTTCAACTCTGTAGATGCTATAGAGGCTCTTGTAAGTAAGCTTGTGGAGGAATAAAATATATGAACTCAACACCATATTATGTATTTGATACGGATGAGTTCGCTAAAAGAGCAGCCATGATCAAGGCTGCTCTTGGTAATATTCATCTGTGTTTTTCTATTAAAGCAAATCCGTTTTTACTTCATCGTATACCGGAAGGACTTGACCGTGTTGAAGTATGCAGCCCGGGCGAGCTTGAGATATGTATCGCACTTGGCATTGATCCGTCTTCCATCATATATTCAGGAGTTATGAAAGAAGAAACTGACATCACAAGGGCAATCACATATGGTGCAGGGATTCTTACATGTGAGAGTATACGTCATGCCCAGCTTGAGAGCAAGGTGGCTCTTTCCCAGGGGAAAAAGGTAGATGTGATACTCAGGCTCAGCAGTGGAAACCAGTTTGGAATGTCGCTTACGGATATTGAGTATATAATTTCAAACCCGGACGAATTCAAAGGAATTTCAGTGATAGGGCTTCATTATTATTCCGGAACACAGAAATCGCTTCGAAAGATAAAAAAAGATCTTGATAAAATAGAATCTGCGATCAGCACATTGGATGAAAAATATGGATTTAAGCCGGAGCTTATTGAATACGGTCCGGGACTTTGTGTGTATTACTTTGAGCCGGACTGGGAGGAAAAGGAGAAGGCTGCACTGGATGAAGCTGCTACAGTTTTAAAGGAGTTTGCAGAAAAATATCCTCTCGGAATAGAGATGGGACGTTTCCTTGCTGCGTCATGCGGAAAATATTTTACAACAGTTAAAGATATTAAGACACAGGGTGACGCAAATTATGTTATACTTGACGGAGGAATACATCATCTTAATTATTTCGGACAGAGGATGGCAATGGAAGTTCCACCGATACGTTATGCAACAGAAGGAAAAAAAGCACCGGATGAGGAAGTGGACTACACACTTTTTGGAAGTCTGTGTACAGTCGCAGATGTTTTAGTGCGTGAGGTAAGGCTGCCGCATCTTGATATAGATGATGTGCTTGAATTCGGACATTGTGGTGCATATTCCATGACGGAGGCGCCGGCTCTTTTCCTGTCGAGATTTTTACCTGCGATCTATGCGTACTCATCCGATAAGGGATATGAATTACTAAGAGACCACATACCGGCTTCTGATATAAATAAACCAGTTACGGAGTAATTTATGGAACTTATTTCAGCAGCATTTGCTGCATTTACAGTTATTTTTTTAATTGCATATTATGTATGTCCAAAACGTTTCCGCTGGATGGTGCTTCTTTTAGCAAGTTATTGCTACTATATCATTATCTGCGGAAAGTATGTGGCATTCATTCTTTTTACGACTGCATCAACTTACTTTGGTGCAGTTTTTATTGACATACTTTTAGAGACACAAAAGAGAACGATAAAGGAAAATGCAAAAAGCTGGAGCAGGGAGCAGAGGAAAGCATACAAAGAAACCATAAGAAAAAAACGTATAGCAATAATGCTTCTTGTCCTTATATTAAATTTCGGACTGCTTGGATTTTTAAAATATATTCCATATGCTTCCAGGCTTGGACTTCTGCTTCCGCTTGGAATTTCGTTTTATACATTCCAGTCTATGGGATATCTTATTGATGTTTATCAGGAAAAGGTAAAGGCACAGACTAACTTTTTTAAATTAGCACTTTTTGTATCCTTTTTTCCACAGATAATACAGGGACCTATTGCGGTTTATGATGATCTGGCAGGGCAGCTGTACGAAGGACATGTATTTGATTATGATAAGCTTAAACGGGGTGCGCTTTTAGTATTATGGGGCGCCTTCAAGAAAATGGTCATAGCTGACCGTGCAGTGGTCGTCATGAACTATATCCTTTCGGATGTACACGGATTTTCGGGAAGCTATGTTATGTTTGCGGCGGTCGTTTACGCACTTCAGCTTTATACGGATTTTTCCGGCGGCATAGATATAGTAAGAGGAATAGGAGAAATGTTCGGTATCACTATGGCGGAAAACTTCAGACAGCCATACTTTTCACGTTCTCTTACAGAGTACTGGCACCGTTGGCACATAACACTTGGAAACTGGTGCAGGAATTATATCTTTTATCCTTTATCAATCTCAAAAAGATTTCTTGATATGGGTAAGTTTTTGAAAAAGCACAGTACAAAGCATATTGCAAAAGTGCTACCGGGAAGCATAGCTTCAGTTATAACGTTTCTTGTTATCGGAATATGGCATGGGGCAAACATGAAATATGTGGCATTCGGACTCTGGAACGGAGTAGTCATCATGATCGCAGAACTTATAGCACCGGTTACGAACAGTATAAAAACAAAATTTTGTGGATATAAATTCAAAATACTGCCGGTACTGTGGACATTTATCCTTGTACTTGTGGGATATTATTTCGATATTGCGGATGATCTGTCACAGGCTGTATATATGCTTGTAAAATCTGTTACGGATTTTCATATAAGTGATTTCTCATATGGAAGCTTCATGGCAGCCCTTAAGCCGTGCGGCTACAGGACAGCTGATTTTATGCTGCTTGCCTTGCTTACAGTATTTTTGTTTATGGTTTCTCTGGTAAAGGAAAAGAAAAATCTTATGATAAGGGACTGGCTTATGGCAAGAAAGCTCCCGGTGCAGTGGATCATAATAATGGCAGGAATTTTTTCAGTCATAATATTTGGATATTACGGACCAGGAATAAATCCGGCGGATTTTGTATACATGCAATTTTAGGAAAATAGTGAGGACTTAAATGAAAGGCAAAAAAAGAATCTGGTGGAGACCGCTAGTGTTTGCGGTACTTTTTTCAATTGTATTTTGCGTGGTATCACAGATGTTTATTACAGCTGACCGTTCAGACATTTCCAATATAAGAGGGTTTTATTATGAACCCAAAAATTCACTGGATGTTGTCACGATGGGACCAAGCGAAATGTATACGGGATATGCGCCGACACTTGCATGGCATGAATTTGGCTATACATCATATAATTTTGGAGCGGGAGCGATACCCTGTAACCTATACAAGTCAATGCTAAAAGAGGTGCTAAAGCGTCAGAATCCAAAGCTTATCGTAGTAAACATAAGTGATTATTATGATGGCGAGTGGAACTATGATGACGAAGTATATATGCGTAAATGGATAGACAATATTCCGTGGTCGCAGAACAAAATTGATACGATAAAAGATGTAATAGCAAAAAACGACAGGGCGGGATATTTTTACAGCCTGTGGAAATACCATGATAACTGGGCGAATCCGCTTGATGTATTTAATGCTCTTAAAGTTAAAATATACCTTGCAGAAAATGGTGGGACAAACAATAAAGGATTTCTGACAAACACTACGATAACAGGAGGTCAGGAAAATCTTGCGGCACTTGGGAAACGGGACTCCTTAAATATGTCTTTTTCAAAAAAGACAGAAGGGTATCTGAGGGATTTTCTTGATTTCTGTAAAGAAAGCAACATAGAAAATATGCTTTTTATTGCAATGCCTCATCAGATGAAAAGTATCAATGCGGACGTGATAGACCAGATCGGCGGCATTGTCGGTGAATATGGATATGATTTTATGGATCTGGATAAAAGCTATGCAAAGATAGGCATAGATGATGCGACAGATTTTTCAGATGGTGAGCATATGAACGTAAACGGAATGGAAAAGTTTACAACCTATCTTGGACAGTATATTGTGGATAACTATGATGTTGCCGGATCAGACAGTGGATATACTGATGATATTAAAGCAGACTGGGATGCATGCTATGAAAAAACTATGGGGATTATAGACAGATGCAAGGAGGATATGAAGAGTGGAATCCATAAAGAGTACTGGGAAGGCGATTGATATATCGGTCGTTGTGCCATGCTATAATGAGCAGGGAGCTTTGCCGTTTTATTATGATAAAATGAAAGAGGTTATGGCTTTGCTGCCGGAGCTTTCGTTTGAGATAATAATTGTGGATGATGGTTCGACAGATGGAACATTGGAGACCGCAAAGCAGCTTGCAAAGAGTGATGACCGCATCAGGTATATATCATTTTCCAGAAACTTCGGAAAAGAGGCGGCCATGTATGCCGGACTTAAGAATGCATCAGGAAAGTATACTGCCATAATGGATGCTGATCTTCAGGATCCGCCGGAAATGCTTCCCAAAATGTACCGGGTCATAACAGAAGAAGGATATGATGCAGTCGGAACCAGACGTGTTACAAGAAAAGGTGAACCGCCGGTCAGATCTTTTTTTGCAAGAAAATTTTATAAGATAATGAGCCGTATTTCAAAAGCAAATATGGTAGATGGGGCAAGGGATTACAGACTTATGAACCGCAAATATGTGGACGCTCTTCTAAGCCTGGGTGAATATAACCGGTTTTCAAAAGGACTTTTTGGATGGGTAGGATTCAAAGTAAAGTGGCTTGAATTTGAGAATGTAAACCGGATCGCAGGAGAGACAAAATGGTCATTTGGACAATTATTTTTGTACAGTCTTGATGGGATAGTCGCATTTTCCAATGTACCGCTTTATATGGCGTCAATTGCAGGAATAGGAAGCTTTATAGCAGCAATAGCAGCGATGATATTTATAATCGTGCGCAGGCTTGTTTTTGGAGATCCGGTCGCAGGCTGGGCTTCGACTGTTGTGATAATACTGTTTATCGGCGGTATACAGCTTCTTAGTATAGGGATCCTTGGACTGTATCTGTCAAAGCTTTATCTTGAAGCAAAAAACCGCCCTATATATTTATTAGATGAAACAAATATAAAAGATGCCAGGTAGAGGCATCTTTTTTTTGAGGCAGATCAATTAATATGGAGCTTTGCTTTTACGGTGTTTATTATCTCATTAAGCATGGAATCCTTAAGGAGAAAAAGTAAGATAAAATAAAGTGCGCCGCCGGCGGTGATCATTATAAGAGTGCTTATTATGCATGGTTTAAGTATATAGTTTAAACCGATAAGAGCGATAAGCATTACAATAGAGGCGGCAAGGTATTTGGTGGAAAGAGAAAAAACAGTTTTCACACTGAGTTCCTTACGCACATACCAGAATTGTACGATCGTAATTATCAGTTCTGATATGACAGAGGCTATTGCGGCACCATACGAATATAAAAATGGGATCATTATCATGTTAAGCACAAAGTTTGCCACAGCGCCGATGCATACCGAACGGGTGAGCAGATTTTCACGTCTGGTCGTTATAAGATACTGGATTCCTATGACATTGCTAAGTCCTATTACAGGGATCAGAAGAGCCAGTATTATAAGCAGATTTGGAACCTTATCATATCCAGAACCATAGAACCATGGTGAAAAATTATGTGCGGTTCCCATAAGTCCAAAGCAAAGGGGAAGACCCATAAACCATACAAAACGGAAGCTTTTGTATAGCAGATCTTTTACTTCTTTTGTCCTGTTTTCGCTGAAATATTTACCTATGCGGGGAACCATTACAGCGCCAAGGGCGGTGACTATAGTAAGGACCATTTTTGAAATTTTGCTTGCCTGCTCGTAATAACCGTTTTCAATCGTAGTGTGAGTGATCTGGTTTAACATGGTTTTGTCCATTGCGGTGTATATTGTTGTTGCAACAGTCGGTATAAACAGTGCTATTGTAGCTCTAAGGTGTGAAAACGGATGCAGTTTTTTAAAATCAGGCCGGTCAACGTATTTCGGAACGTAAAACCATATGGAAAGATTGGATAAAAGCTCCATTATGCACATTCCCGCAACATATATTACCAGATCATCTTTATTGTGGATGGCGATAAAAATAAATGCTATGTTTATTATTTTAAATATGACATTTCGGCCGGCTACCTTACCGAATTCTTCCATTCCCTGTAAGAGCCATGCTATATCAGCTGCAACGGACACAAGACACATCGCCTGAAGAAGGAGCAGTGTTGTATGCTCATGGTATATAAAAATTGTAAATATCAGATATGCGGCGAGGCATACGGCAACACTTATTATGCTTAGCAGCTCAATCTCCCAGAAAGTCTGTGTGCGTTTTTTTCTGTCACTCTGCAGATATGAAATCTCCCGGTTGCCATAGTTTAATGTACCAAGTGCGGCAACCATTATAAAATAAGCAACGATGGATGAGGTATAGCTGTAAAGTCCGATACCATCAACTTTCAAAACCCTTGAAAGATAGGGGGTTGTTATAAGCGGTGTTATCAGTGTAAGGATCTGATAACTTACATTATAGATATAATTTAGTTTTAAGCTCTTTGAATTATTGGTTATTTTTCCACTTTTCGTTTTCATGATGATATGATAACATATATTGACTTATTTTTGCTAGAAAGTTATTATATAAAAATCGTTAACTACAAAACGGATAAAAGATATGGAAAAATTAATGATAAAAAAGAAAGAAGATGTAAAACAATTAATTTTGTATACGATATTTGGCAACATGACGTTTGTGATAAGTATAGTCTCATATGCATTTTTGGATATATATATGGGAATGAATGAGCTTATCGCAAATGCCATCGCATGGGTTTTTGCCGTGCTTTTTTCGTATGCTACAAATAAAAAATGGGTATTTAAAGCTCCGACACCGACTAAAACAGCATTATTAATGCAGCTTGTAGCCTTTTTTGGTGGAAGATTTTTTACGCTGCTGATAGAGGAAGGGATCATATTAGTATTCATTACTATTCTGGGATTCCCGAGCATGTGGGTAAAGATCACAGCACAGATCGTTGTCGTAGTACTAAACTATGTCATAAGCAAACTGCTGGTGTTTAAGCAGTAATAACAAAAATATAATTTTGCAGGCAAAAATAATAATATCTTAAAGAAATGTTTGAATAAAGGTGTTATAATAAATAAAAGTATGCACTTAAGGAGATAATAATGGAAATAACTGTGATTGGTATAGCAGGGGGTACAGGCTCCGGAAAATCCACATTTACAAACAGATTGAAAGAACAGTTTGGTGATAAGATCGCTGTTATATATTATGATAATTATTACAGGGCACAGGATGATGTCCCTTTTGAAGAACGTAAAAAAGTAAATTATGATTCACCTGATTCGCTCGAGACAGATCTTATGATATCACATCTTAGGGCGTTGAAAGAAGGAAAGACCATCGAATGTCCGACATATGATTATACTGTCCACAACAGATCAAAGGAGACTGTTGTTATTGAGCCGAGAAAGGTCATTATAGTGGAGGGAATCCTTGCCCTTGAAAACGAAGAACTGCGCAATCTTATAGATATAAAAGTATTTGTCGAGGCTGATGCTGATGAGCGTATACTGCGCCGGGTGGTGCGTGATGTAAAGGAGCGTGGGCGTGATGTGGAGGATATTGCAAGACAGTATCTTACAACAGTAAAGCCGATGCATTATGTTTATGTCGAGCCGACAAAATATCTGGCTGATCTTGTGATAAACAGTGGAATGAATGATGTGGCATTCGAACTTATGAAGACGAAGATAGAGCAGATATTATAGTATGCGGGGTATTTATATGAGAAATGCTAAAAATAACGACTTAAAAAATATAAATAATAGATCAAAAAATAGTAATTCAAAAAACAAAAAAACAGGTAATGATTTCGATGAGAGAAAGGCTGGACCTGAGCAGCCTGACAGTTATATGGGAAATGACAGACAGTGGATCCTTAGGGCACTTGTGCTTGCGTTTGTCGACATATGTTCCATAGCTATATCGTTTTTCTTTGCCCTGATGATAAGATTTGAGTTTGTATACAGCCACATTCCCGAATTATATCTGGATGGATATCTGAAGATAGTACCTATATATATAGTGATATCACTCGTTGTGTTTTATTTTTGCAGGCTGTACCACAGCATATGGCGTTTTGCAAGCATAAATGAGCTGATCCATATTGTGATAGCTTATATGATAATGATAATCGTTGCGGTGATCATCCACTGTGCATATCCTATCACTATGCCATATGCATTCTGGCTTATAGGTCTTATGTTAAACTTTGCATGTACTACAGCTGAAAGGTTTGCCTACAGGCTTGTCCGTACAGGACAAAAAATGCTTGAACAGAAAGGTTCAGCAGATGGCGATGACAGAGTTATGATAATTGGTGCCGGAAATGCAGGAAGAATGCTGATACGTGAGCTTATCATGAGTTCGCACCTTCATACGAAGGCATGCTGTATCATAGATGATAATCCGGCAAAGATAGGACGATTTATAGATGGTGTTCCGATTGTCGGAAATAGAAATGATATTCCTGAAATGGTGGAAAAATATGACATATCAAAGATCATATATGCTGTTCCATCAACAACCGGAAAGGATAGAAAAGAAATACTTAATATATGCAAGGATACAGACTGTGATGTTTCTGTTGTACCCGGAATCTATCAGATGGTTGACGGAAGGGTATCAGTCTCAAGCCTTAGGCCTGTAAGTATAGAGGATCTTTTAGGACGTGATCAGGTAGTTGTAGATAATGATGGGATCCATTCATTTTTGCAGGGTAAGATTGTTATGGTAACTGGTGGAGGCGGTTCTATAGGAAGTGAGCTCTGCCGCCAGATAGCAAGAGAAGATCCTAAACTGCTTATAATATTTGATATCTATGAGAATAATGCTTATGACATCCAGCAGGAGTTAAAGCGTAAATATCCATATGTACATGTGGAAACACTTATAGGTTCGGTCAGAAATACAAACCGTCTGCACTATATTTTCCAGACATATCATCCTGAGATCATATACCATGCAGCTGCACATAAGCATGTTCCACTTATGGAGGAAAGTCCTAATGAGGCGATCAAAAACAACGTACTAGGGACTTTAAAGCTATCAAGGATGGCTGCACAGTATAATGTTAAAAAATTCGTGCTCATCTCTACAGATAAGGCTGTTAATCCTACAAATATAATGGGAGCATCAAAGAGACTCTGTGAGATGATAATACAGATGATGAACCGTCAGACCAACACGGATTTTGTAGCGGTAAGATTTGGAAATGTACTTGGAAGCAATGGAAGTGTCATCCCTCTTTTCAAGAAACAGATCGAGGACGGAGGTCCTGTCACTGTGACGGACAAGCGCATCATAAGGTATTTTATGACTATCCCGGAGGCAGTAGCACTTGTGCTTCAGGCAGGATTATATGCAAAAGGCGGAGAGATCTTTGTACTTGATATGGGAGAGCCTGTGAAAATTGATGATATGGCGAGAAACCTTATAAGGTTGTCAGGACTTGAGCCTGATGTGGACATACAGATCGTGTACACAGGACTGCGTCCTGGTGAAAAGCTGTATGAGGAGATGCTCATGAGTGAGGAAGGACTTAAGGAAACTCCAAACAAGCTCATACATGTCGGAGAGCCGATCGAGATGAATGATGAACTTTTTGAGAAACAGCTTGTCGAACTCGAAAAGGCATGTACGTCAGAGAGTAAAGATATAAAGAAGATCGTTGCGTCTGTAGTTAAGACATACAAACCTGATCTAGACGATTAACCGGATTACGGGGAATGGGAGATATTATGGAAAAAAGACAGATAACATTTTCTCCGCCTGATATAACGGAGGCAGAAATCGAGGCAGTTGCCGATACACTTAGAAGTGGATGGATCACAACAGGTCCTAAATGCAAAGAATTCGAAAAAAAAATTGCACAGTTTATAGGAACTGACAAAGCCGTTGTCCTTAATTCTGCAACAGCATGTCTGGAATCGATACTGCGTTTCTTAGGCATCGGAGCCGGGGATGAAGTGATAACAAGTGCCTACACATATACAGCATCAGCAAGTCCTGTTGTACATGTCGGAGCATCGCTTAAGTTTGTAGATTGCAAAAAGGATTCTTTTGAAATAGATTATGATGCAATAGAAAATGCAATAACAGAAAAGACAAAAGTAATCATTCCTGTAGACATAGCAGGAGTGCCGTGTGACTATGACAGGATTTTTGAAATAGTAGAGAAAAAGAAAAATCTTTTCCAGCCATCAAATGACATACAGAAGGCTTTCGGAAGGATAATTGTCGCAGCCGATGGGGCACATGCTTTTGGCGCATATATAAACAAAAAGCAGCCTGATGGTACAGTAAATAAAATCATGGTGGGAAATATCGCTGATTTTACAAGCTTTTCATTCCATGCAGTAAAGAATTTAACCACAGCAGAGGGTGGCAGTCTTACATGGAGAAATATTCCTGGAATGGACAATGAAGAGATATATAAGCAGTTCATGCTTCTTTCACTTCATGGACAGACAAAGGATGCATTCCATAAAAACCAGCTTGGAGCATGGGAATATGACATAGCGGCCCCTTTATATAAGTGCAATATGACAGATATACAGGCCGCAATTGGACTTGTGCAGTTTGAGAGATATCCTGCGCTTCTGGACAGAAGAAGACAGATAATAGGTAAATATGATGAGGCCTTTAAGGAGATGGGATATAAAACAGTTCCACATTTTACAAAAGACCATACATCAAGCGGTCATCTGTATCTGCTTAGGATACCGGGGATCGATACCCAAAAGAGAAATGACATCATAGTAAAAATGGCAGAACGAGGCATTGCAACAAATGTACATTTCAAGCCTCTTCCTATGATGACTGCATACAAAAACCTCGGATTTGATATATCGGATTATCCTAATGCTTACCATCAGTACGAAAACGAGATAACGCTTCCGCTCCATACAAAATTATCTGATGAGGATGTTGACTATATCATTTCAGGTATCAGGGAAATTATGGCAGATTAAGGTTACTGTCTGCGCCTGTATGTGCAGGTAACCGGAGTGACCTGATCACATGAGTACAAATATAACGGAGATATAATATGAACAGATGGAAGTCATGGGGAGAACTCCCGGAATTTATGAAAAATGAATACACACTTAGATATTACAGGCGGCTTAGCAGGAAAAGAGGCAGTATGGCACTTAAACGGATATTTGATGTCATTATGTCGCTTATATTGCTGGTGCCGCTGTCTCCGGTGATACTGGTCCTTGCGATCTGGATAAAAGCAGACAGCAAAGGACCTGTTTTTTTCAGACAGGAACGTATCACCCAGTATGGCAGAAAATTCAAAATATATAAATTCAGAACAATGGTAGATGATGCTGATAAAAAAGGCTCACTTGTAACAACGGAGGGAGATGCAAGGATCACAAGAGTTGGAGCCGCCATAAGAAAATACAGATTGGACGAGATACCGCAGTTATTTAATGTTCTTGCAGGAGATATGACATTTGTAGGAACAAGGCCGGAGGTCGAAAAATACGTTATGGCATACACCCCTTCAATGATGGCAACACTTCTTATGCCTGCTGGTATTACAAGTGATGCGAGCATAAAATATAAGGATGAGGAAAAACTTTTAAAAGCTGCAGATGATGTGGATCATGTATATATCAAAAAGGTTCTTCCAAAAAAGATGAGATATAATCTTTCATACCTTAAACATTTTTCGATCATAAGAGATATAAGGATATGTATTGAAACGGTACTTGCTGTACTTAAATAGGAGAGGATGGTCATATGGAATTTTCAGTACTTATGTCTATATACTATAAAGAAAAACCTGATAATTTTGCGCAGTGCATGGACAGCCTGTTGGCGCAGACTTCTCTTCCTGATGAAATAGTTCTGGTTGAGGATGGAAGGCTGACAGATGAACTTTATAAGGTTATAGATGAATATGCAGGCAGAATGGGCAATATAAATTTCGTAAGACTAAGATTAGACGAAAACAGAGGATTAGGGATTGCTCTTTCATATGGCATAAAACATTGCCGGAACAGACTTGTAGCAAGGATGGATACAGATGATATAGCTGTAAAGGACAGATTTGCCATGCAGCTGAAGGCTTTTTCGAAGAACCCGTCACTTGATATTGTCGGAGGTTATATAGACGAATTTATAGATGAGCCTGACAAACCGTATTCGGTGCGTATGGTGCCAATCAGCCAGAAAGATATTTACAAATATCAAAGAAGGCGGGATGCGTTTAACCATATGACAGTCATGTACAAGAAAAATACTGTCATAGAAGCCGGAAACTACAAGGACTGTCTTCTGATGGAGGACTCACTTTTGTGGGCGGAAATGATAAAGAACCATGCACATATGGCGAATATCCCCAAAGTGCTTGTACATGCCAGATGTGGTGATGACATGATAGACAGAAGAGGTGGAATAGACTATTTCTTTAAATATAAAAACGGAAGGAAACACATCTTAAAGACCGGTACAATAAGCTATGCAGATTACTGTGTCACAGTGGCGGCACAGTTTGTTGTGTGCATTATGCCTACAGCACTGCGGCGGTTTATTTTTAAAAAAATATTACGCAAGTAAACTTTTCAAATAGCATGACTTGTGATAAAATTTATAAGAATTGTTACAAGTATTACGAATTTATTTCAGGAGGGATAATATAAATGGATTTCAGAGCAGAATACGAAAAATGGTGTACAGATCCATATTTTGATGAGGCAACAAAAGCTGAGCTTAAAGCATTAAACGGAAATGATAAAGAGATAGAGGACAGATTTTACCGCACTCTTGAGTTTGGTACAGCCGGACTTCGCGGAGTTATAGGAGCAGGAACGAACAGGATGAACATCTATACAGTTCGTCAGGCTACACAGGGACTTGCAAACTACATACTCTCACAGGGAGAGGAAGCCGCAAAAAGAGGCGTTGCGATCGCACATGATTCCAGAAATATGCATGATGAGTTTACAGATGCAACAGCACTCTGCCTTGCTGCAAACGGAATAAAGACATATGTATTTCCACAGCTTGCACCGGTTCCAGAGCTTTCATATGCAGTAAGGACACTTGGAACAATAGCGGGAGTTGTTATAACAGCAAGCCATAATCCGCGTGAGTATAATGGATACAAGGTATACTGGGAAGATGGTGCACAGGTTACGCCGCCTCATGATACAAATATAATGGCTGAGGTTGCTAAAGTTACATCTTTTGACCAGGTAAAGACAATGGATCGCGAAGATGCAATAAAAGCAGGACTTTACAACGTAATCTCAGATGAAGTTGAAGAGGGATACTTTGGAGAACTTAAAAAGCTTTCAATCCATCCTGAAATCATTAAAGATATGGCAAAAGACATCAAGATAGTGTATACACCTCTTCATGGAACAGGTCTTCGTCCGGTACAAAGAGTACTTAAGGATATGGGCTTTGAGAATGTATATATTGAGCCACAGCAGGCAGTTCCTGACGGAAACTTCCCTACATGCCCTTATCCAAACCCGGAGAATCCGGATGCATGGAAGCTTGCACTTGAACTTGCAAAGGAAAAGGATGCTGATATCGTTTTAGCAACTGACCCTGATGCAGACAGACTTGGTGTATATTGTAAGGATACAAAGACAGGCGAGTATGTTACATTTACAGGAAATATGTCAGCAATGCTTATCGGTGAGTATATTTTAAGCCAGAAGAGTGCCAATGGTACTTTGCCTGAGAATCCTGCATTTGTAGAGTCGATCGTTTCAACAGATATGGGTAAGGCAATTGCGGCAGCATATGGTGTAAAGCATATAGAGGTGCTTACAGGATTTAAGTATATTGGTGAGCAGATGCTTAAATTCGAAAAGACAGGATGCAACAATTATGTATTCGGTATGGAAGAAAGCTATGGATGTCTTCCGGGTACATATGCAAGAGATAAAGATGCACCGGCAGCAGTATGTATGCTCTGCGAGGTTGCAGCATTCTATAAATCACAGGGCAAGACACTCTGGGATGGAATGATCGACATGTATGAGAAATACGGATACTATCGTGAGGGCATTTCTACACTCACATTAAAGGGTATTGACGGAGCAGCCCAGATCAATGAGATAATGACAAAAGCGCGTGATAATGCGCCGGATACATTTGGTGAGTATAAGGTACTTGCTATACGTGATTATAAGAACGATACGAGAAAAGACTTGGCAACAGGCAAAGTAGAGCCTACAGGACTTCCTAGCTCAAATGTTTTATACTATGAACTTAACGATAACGCTTGGTGCTGTGTACGGCCTTCTGGTACAGAGCCAAAGATCAAATTCTATTTTGGAGTAAAGGGAAGCTCACTGGAAGATTCACAGTCTAAGCTTGATGCACTTTCAGCAGAAGTTTTAAAACGTTTCGAATAATATGATGAAAATATACATTTGTCCACAGTGTGGATGGGTCCGTATGGTCTCAAGAAGGAAAACTGTGGAATGTCACAAATGTGGAAACATGCAGATGCGGCTTACAAATCTTGAATTTGACAAATATGCTGACATGACAGAAAAAGAACGTAAAGATTACGCAGATGCCTGGTTATATATTCATAAGAGAAATAAAGGATAGAAATATGGCAGGAAAGAAAAAGAAAAGAGGCCGCAAAAAGATAGTCCTCTTTGTATTTGAAATATTACTTCTGGGAGTGCTTCTTGGGGTGTTGTGGTTATATAACACAACACTCGGTCAGGTTGAATTTGATGATGAGGCATTATCAGCAAGTGAAGCAGGAATTAATGAGGATATAGACGAGGATGCTCTTGCAAATATGCATGGGTATCTGAATGTAGCCCTTTTCGGTCTTGATAACCGCAGTAATGGTTCATATGATGAAGGAAATTCAGACTGTATCATTATTGCAAGCTTAAATTACGACACAAAGGAAGTGCAGCTAGTATCGTTATACAGAGATACTTACCTTAGTTCAGGAAACGGTCGTTATACAAAGGCTAATGGTGCATATTCGGCAGGTGGTGTAAAAAGAGCTATATCAATGGTTAATTCAAACCTTGACCTTAATATCACAAAATATATATGTGTAGACTGGAAAGCACTTGTTGATGCCATTGATGACCTTGGTGGGGTAGATCTTGATGTTACACAGGATGAGGTCGATGAGATCAATTACCTTTTACCGGAGATAGACGGAACTACAGGATATGAGACAGCTGAGGTTACAACTACCGGAACGGTTCATCTTGATGGCACACAGGCAACTGCTTATGCGCGTATCAGATCGACATCAGGAGATGATTTCCTTCGTGCTTCCAGACAAAGGATTGTGCTTCAGGCAATGCTTGATAAGGCACAAAATGCAGATCTCGCATCGCTTAAGTCTATGTGTACAGATATATTAAAACAGATAAGTACTAACTTTACTGCAGCAGAGCTTATACAGTATGCATCAGCAGTAAACAAATACGAGATAAAATCTACAACAGGATTTCCGTTTGAGCTTACAACAAAGATACTTTCATCAACAGGTGATACGGTTATCCCTATAGATCTTGCAAAGAATGTGTCGGAGCTTCATGAATATCTATTCAATGAGCAGGGGTATACAGCATCTGATACAGTTCAGAGGATAAGCCAGAAGATCGAGGATAAAACAGGTGTCGATCCGGATGAAGCGGCATATGATCTCGACAAGTTCAACGATACTGTAGGTTCTGATGGAACAGAGGGTGTAAAGAAAAAGAATGAATTAAAGAATCCAAAAAGTACTGAGCAGGATGTTGATTCAGATGACGGTGATTCAGATTCAGACAACAGGGATTCAGATTCAGACGAAGAACAAAATGACAGAGAAGGTAATGGAAACGAGGAAGAATACTAATGGAAATGAAAAAAGAAATCAAAGACAAAGTAGTAAACACTAACCAGAAATATCTGGAGAAATTTTTATCACAGGATGTGCCTGAAAAACTTGAAAAACAGCTTGAAAACATGGACTGGTCTTATATTGACATGATAAACGATAAAGAACAGAAAAGAGGAACTTTTTCTCCACTTGAGGCAATGGAGATATCCAAGATCGAGAGCAATAGATCAAAGTATACAGATATAGGAATCGATGCGATAAAAAACACAAAAGTCGGAGCAATTCTTCTAGCCGGAGGACAGGGCACACGTCTTGGATTCGACAAGGCAAAGGGAATGTTTAATATCGGACAGACAAAAGAGCTTTATATATTTGAACAGCTTATAGCAAACCTTATGAAAGTCACAAAGGCAGCAGATGCATGGGTTCCTCTTTACATCATGACAAGTGAGATAAACGATGCCATGACAAGAGAGTTTTTTGAAGAGCACAACTATTTTGGATACAATAGGGATTTTGTAAAGTTCTTTGTACAGGAAATGGTTCCGGCAGTTGATTTTGACGGAAATCTTCTCATGAAATCAGAGGATTCACTTGCAATGTCTCCTAACGGAAATGGTGGATGGTTCAAGTCACTTATAAATGCAGGTCTCGACAAAGATTTAAAAGACAAAGGTGTTGAGTGGCTCAATGTATTTGCTGTGGATAATGTACTTCAGCAGATAGCTGATCCGGTATTTGTCGGTGCGACAATTGATTCAGGATGTGTAAGCGGCGCAAAAGTTGTAAGAAAAGTAGATCCATATGAAAGAGTTGGTGCACTTTGTCTTGAGGACGGCAAGCCATCTATAGTTGAGTACTATGAACTTACACCGGAAATGGCAGAGGCAAAGAATCCAAATGGATCACTCCAGTATGGATTTGGTGTTATCCTTAACTATATCTTCCGTGTTGACAAGTTGTTTGGAATTGCGCAAAAGAGTCTACCGCTTCATGTTGTTGAAAAGAAAGTTCCATATATAGATGAGAACAATACAGAGCATAAACCGGAAAAGCCAAACGCATACAAATTTGAAACATTGATCCTTGACATGGTTTATATGATGGATGATTGTCTCCCATTTGAGGTAGACAGGGAGAAAGAATTTGCACCGGTAAAGAATGCCACAGGTGTTGATTCGGTTGAGTCTGCGAGAGCGCTTTTAGTTAAAAATGGTATTGAAATATAAGATAATACACTTCCCGGTTGCTTTTGACCGGGAAGTTTTTTTATTTTTTCTAAAATCGTCACAATTTAAACACAGATTATAGGTATACTCATCATTGTAGAAAAGAAATGGATAAAAACCTTTGAAGAGGAAAGGGGTAATATATTATGGATAACAATTTTAATAATAATGGATTCAATGGATATCAGACAGATCCTTATAAACAGGGCAGTGACGCATCAGCACAGAATGTAAATACAGACAAAGCTGATGGATCACAAAACATGGCACAGCAGTCAAACTATAATCCATATAGTGGATATAACTACGGACAGACTGACATGTATGGAAATAATCAGACAAATGCATATTCACAGAGTGCGCAGAACAATGCAGCGGGAAATGCATACACACAGGGCGCTCAGAATCCGGCAGGTGGCAGACGCAAAAAAGAAAAGAAAAAAGGCGGGTTCGGAGCATTTATGGGAAGAACCGTGGCTGCAGCACTTGTATTTGGACTTGTAGGTGGAGGAATTTTTACCGGTGTAAGTTATGTTGGAACGAGATTACTTCACACGCAGGGAACTTCTAAGGCTACATTGAGCACAACAACAGATTCAAAAAATAGTGGTTCTGCTACAACAACTTCAGCTTCAGATGATAGCTCAGCAGATGTATCATCTATTGTAAAAAATGTAATGCCAAGCATAGTTGCAATAACAAATACAGGAACAGTCAGCTATAATACATTTTTCGGGGAGCAGTCCCAGCAGAGTGAAAGTGCAGGATCCGGAATCATAGTAAGTGAGGATGATGACTATTTATATATTTCTACAAATAATCATGTTGTAGCAAATGCAGAGCAGCTTACAGTGCAGTTTTGTGATAATGAAGTAGTCGCAGCCGAGGTAAGAGGAACAGATCCTGATGACGATCTTGCTGTTGTAAGGGTTAAAAGGTCAGATATAAAGAGCGATACAATGTCAGCTATAAAAAAAGCTACGATTGGTGATTCTGATTCAGTATCAGTCGGCAATGAAGCAATAGCGATCGGAAATGCTTTAGGATATGGACAGACAGTTACAACAGGTATTGTAAGTGCCCTTGACAGAACAGTTACAACACAGGATTCCACAACAGGTGAGACAACAACGAACAGCCATCTTATCCAGACGGATGCAGCCATAAATCCTGGTAACAGTGGAGGAGCACTGCTCAATGCAGCTGGTGAGGTTATCGGAATAAACTCTGTAAAATACTCATCTACAGAGGTTGAAGGAATCGGATATGCGATCCCTATGTCAGTTGCACAGCCTATCATAGAAAGCCTTATCCAGAATGGCTCATACACCAATGAAAATGCAGCTTACCTTGGAATAAAGGGCGGTGATGTTTCATCAGAAATGATAGCTTACGGATTCCCGGCAGGTGTATATGTTTCATCTGTTATCAATGGTTCAGGCGCACAGGCAGCAGGAATCAGCGAGGGTGATATAATTACAGAAGTAGACGGAACAAAGATTACAGGAATGTCAGATCTTAAGGCTGCACTTAAATCATACTCAGCAGGGGACAAGGTAACATTTACTGTAGCACGCCAGAATGGAAATAAATATGAGACATCATCTGTGGATGTAACACTCAGTGCTGCAAGCCAGTTACAGGATGACACAAGCAGTGAAAGCAATAGCGGAAGTGACAGTAACGGAAATAATGGCAGCAATGGATACAATGACAATGGCAATGGTAATGGCTTTAATCCATTTGGAAACTAAATAGTAAAAACATATTTTGCGGTCGGCGTATGCCGGCCGTATTTTGCTGTAAAAAAATAGTACTTTAGACGAATATGTTTCATTGACAAAAAATCATTAGTATTCCATAATAGAAAGTATATAAAAAGGATTATCTAAGCTATTAAGTAGTATAATGAAAACATACATCAGGAGGTTATCATGAAGAAAAAAAAGATTGTCATAGCACTTGGACATGAGGCGCTTGGAACAACATTACCGGAGCAGCAGGAGGCTACAAGAAGAACAGCAAAGGCAGTTGCAGATTTTATCAGGGACGATTATGAGGTTGTTATCACACACAGCAACGGACCGCAGGTGGGCATGATTCACACTGCTATGTCTGAGTTTTGCAGGATTTATCCTGAGTATACAGCTACACCTACATCCGTATGTTCTGCGATGAGTCAGGGATATATCGGATATGATCTGCAGAATGCGATCAGAACAGAGCTTTTAAACAGAGGTATATACAAAACGGTATCTACAGTACTCACACAGGTTATAGTAGATCCATATGATGAGGCTTTTTATCATCCGACAAAGGTTATCGGCAGAGTTATGACAAAAGACGAAGCCGAGGAAGAAGAGAAGAAGGGCAACCATGTGACACAGGTTGAGGGAGGTTACAGAAGAATTATCGCTGCACCAAAGCCTGTCGATATTGTAGAGAAAGATGCAATAAAGGCACTGGTTGACGCAAATCAGGTAGTTATAGCATGCGGCGGAGGTGGAATCCCTGTACTTTCCCAGGAAAACAAGCTTCAGGGCGCAAGTGCTGTTATTGAAGAAGGATCTTGCAGCAGGAAAGCTTGCACAGCTTCTGGATGCAGATATGCTTGTGATTTTAACAAGTGTGGATAAGGTCTGCCTTAATTTCGAAAAGGAAGATGAAAAAGCACTTGATACAATGACAGTGGCACAGGCAAAGGAATATCTCGCAGAAGGCCAGTTTGGAGAGGGAACAATGGCTCCAAAGATTGAGGCTGCGATCGATTTTATCGATGAGTCAGCGATCCGCTCTGTACTCATCACAAAACTAAACAAGGAAGGAACAGAACTTACCGGTGGAATGGGAACTCTCATTAAAAAATAAATTATCTGTTACTGTCCGTACGGTTTGAAACGGACAGTACTGATCATTTACATCGATAAGTAAGGAAAACATATAATGGGTGATATAGCATTAAAAAAACGAAGCGAGGTTCCGGCAGAATATAAATGGAAGCTTGAGGATATGTATGAGACAGATGAGCTGTGGGAAAAAGAAGTGGAGCAGACTCTTTTACTGATAGATGAAGTTTCGCAGTTCAAAGGTCATCTGGCTGACAATGAGATCAAATTTCTTAAATTTCTGGAACTGGAGGACAGGATAAATTATCATCTGGCGAGGATAATCGTATATTCTAACCAGCGTTCCCATGAAGATACCGCAGTGTCAAAATATCAGGCATATGCTTCAAGGGCAGAGTCAGTAATGGTCAAAGCTGCAAGTGCACTTTCATTTGCAGACCCTGAGATACTGGCAATGTCAGAGGAAAACATAGAAGAGTTCTGTAAAGCAGAGTCGAAGCTTTTGCACTATAAATGGGCAATAGAGAAGATCAGACGAAAGAAAGCACATACATTATCGCAGGCAGAAGAAAATATCCTTGCGCAGGTAAAAGAAGTTACATCTGCACCGGATAATATTTTCAGCATGTTTAATAATGCTGATGTCAAATTCCCATATATAACGGATGTAGAGGGAAACAAAATAAGGATTACGCACGGAAACTTTATAGATTTTCTCATGAGCAAAGACAGAAGTCTGAGAAAACAGGTATTCAGGGAAGTGTATGGCACTTATAAGAAATGGGGAAACACCATCTCAGCAACATACATAAGCCAGCTTAAGAATGACCAGTTCCTGGCAAACGTCAGAAAATATGGCAGTTCAAGGGAAATGTATCTTTCTAAGGGAAATATACCACAGAGTGTATATGACAATCTTATAGAGACTGTCCATGCACATCTTCCGGCACTACATGAGTATATGTCGCTGCGGAAAAAGATGCTTAGAGTAGAACATCTTCATATGTACGATCTTTTTGTACCGATAGTTTCCGATGTGGATATGAAATATTCTTTTGAGGAGGCAAAGGATACAGTTGCAAGGGCTCTTTTACCGATGGGAGAAGAGTATACATCTATTCTTGAAGAGGGAATGGAAAGTGGCTGGATAGATGTATATGAGAATGAGAACAAGAGAAGCGGTGCGTATTCATGGGGCGCATATGGAACACATCCATATGTACTTTTAAATTATCAGGATAATCTGGACGGAATATTTACACTTGCCCATGAGATGGGACATGCGATGCATACATATTTTTCAAACAGGACACAATCTGTAACATATGCAGATTATTCTATATTTGTTGCTGAGGTTGCATCAACATGTAATGAATCGCTGCTTATGCATTATCTCTTAGAAAATTGTACGGATGAAAAGCAGAAGAGATATCTTGTATGCCATTATCTTGATGGATTCAGGACGACACTTTTCAGACAGGCACAGTTTGCTGAGTTTGAGCATATTGCACATGAAAGGACAGCAGCTGGTGAGGCACTCACAAAAGAATCTTTAAATCAGATATGGTATGATCTTAATGTTTTGTATTATGGCCCGGATATGAAAGTAGATGAGGAGATCGCATATGAGTGGATGCGTATACCGCATTTTTATACGCCATATTATGTTTATCAGTATTCAACAGGATATTCAGCAGCAGATGAAAGCAGTTGCATTTTCAAAAATGATAATTGAGGATGGGAAGCCTGCTGTGGATAAGTATATAAATAATTTCCTCTGCGGTGGCTGTTCAAAAGATCCTATAGACCTGTTAAAGAGTGCCGGTGTCGATATGAGCACACCAAAGCCTGTGGATGATGCACTCAATGTTATTTGAGGATTACCTCAAAAAGTTAGAAACTACTGTTTAACAATGGTCTTACGTGAGGGAGAAAAATGGATTTAAGAGAAAAACAGATTTTACAAAAAAATCAGATCGGCCGCATTGCAGCGATAATTGTCAGTGCTGCAGTTATAATCGCAGGGATTATGGAATTGATAGAAGGCAATACAGCTGCAGCTATAGCAGCTATTGTGGTGTCTGTGCTTGTGATAGCCTTTAATATGATGGTATTTCCGGCGTTCAAGACAACCACAAAGTATGTGCATATGTGTTGCTCATCAATGGTCGTCATATATGTATTCATAATGTTTACAGCAACAAATCCTCTTTTATATGCTGTAGTTTATTCAATAGCGATACTTGTCATGATTTTTGCAGACAATAAACTTACAACTGTCGGATGTATGGTTGCATTTTTCGGAATCATTGCTTTTATGTTTAAGCTTGTTATAATGGGAAAGATTGCAATAAAGGAATCAAATTATCAGCTGCTTTTTACAGTGTCGGCCTGTGTGATCGCAGTTCTCGTAACAAGACTTCAGAACAGACTTTCAAGGGAGAGCCTCGATGAGGTAAAGGAAAAGGCACAGAGCCATATAAAGACATCTGATGAAATAGTAGAACTTGCAGGTTCTCTTAATCAGAAGTTTTCATCAGCAAGAGCTGTTTCAGATAAGCTGAAGGAGGCTGTTGTAACAAGCAATAATTCGGTTTCTGAGATAGCAGCAAGTACAAAGCTTAATGCTGATCAGATCGAACAACAGACGAATAGGACGGCAGATATACAAAAGAGCATAAAAAGTGTCGGTGAAGAGGCTCAAAATATCGGAGACATTTCGGTAAAGACAAATGCGACTGTAGAGGAGGGTGTTGAGCTTGTTGAAAAATTAAAAGCACAGGCTAAAGAGGTCGCAGATATAAATAATGAGGCAAAGGTAACTACTGAAAAACTGAATGATAGCATAAATGATGTACAGGCAATCACAGAGACGATTCTTGGAATATCAAATCAGACAAATCTGCTCGCCCTCAATGCCTCTATAGAGGCGGCAAGGGCAGGGGAAGCCGGAAAAGGATTTGCCGTTGTTGCAGATGAAATCAGAAATCTTTCAGAGGATACCAGAAAGGCGACAGAACAGATCGGCATCATAATCGAAAGACTTACAAAGGATGCAGTTTCAGCAGCAGAAAGCATGAAACAGTCAGCTGATGTTGCTCAGAAACAGAACGATCTTATTCTGGAGACTGGTGAAAAGCTGCTTGACATTAAATCCGATACAGGAAGTTTATCCAATGGAGTATTGCAGGTAAATACATCTGTTGGTGACGTTATTTCGGCAAACGAGATGATCATGGGCAGCATCCAGAATCTTTCAGCAACAAGCCAGGAGGTTGCAGCATCATCGGAAATGGCTATGTCTATAAGCGATGAAACAATGCAGGCATTAGATGACATGTACAGCCTGTTAGGTGATATAAGCACTATTTCTGGAAATATGGAGAAAGTTGCAAAAAATTAATCAGGAGGAAGACATAAATGGACAGGATAAAAAGTTTTCAGATAAATCATAATATATTAGAACCGGGATTTTATATATCAAGAGAGGATGGCGATATCATTACATATGACCTTCGTACAAGAAAACCTAATGCAGGCGATTATATGTCCAATTCAGCTATGCACTCAGTGGAGCATATGTTTGCAACATGTATCAGAAATTCAAAAATTGCCGATAAGGTTGTATATTTCGGTCCTATGGGATGTCAGACGGGATTTTATCTTGTGGTCAGACAGGTTGAGCCGAAAGAGGTATTTGATGTAACTAAACAGGTATTAGAACAGATTTTAGATTATGATGGACCGGTATTTGGTGCATCAGCCATAGAGTGCGGACATTACGAGAATCTGTCACTTGACGAGGCAAAAGCAGAGTGCAGAAAATATTTTGATGTCATAAATAACCAGACAAATATGGAATTTACATATCCGGAGGAGAAATAAAATGACAATAGGTGTAATTGGTGCAATGCAGATGGAGGTGGACAACCTTCAGGCAAATATGACTGACACAAAAGTAGTTGAATACAGTGGAATTACTTTTGTTGAAGGTAAAATTGACGGAAAGAGTGTTGTCGCCGCTAAATGTGGTATAGGCAAGGTATTTGCAGCTATATGTGCACAGACAATGATACTTGAATTTAATGTGGACATGATTGTAAATATCGGAGTTGCGGGAAGCCTTACGAAAGACCTGTCAGTGTTCGATGTAGCTGTGGCTACTAATGTTGTACAGCATGATATGGACACATCAGCTCTCGGGGATCCGGTCGGTCTTTTATCGGGTATAAATATGGTTCTGCTTCCGGCAGATGAAAAAATGGTTGAGCATATGTGCAAATGTCTCAAAAATAAAGGAATCAATTACAAAAAGGGAACTATCGCAACTGGAGATCAGTTTGTTGCCACAAAAGAAAAGAAAGACGAGATCGTTGACAAATTTGATGCGATCGCAGCTGAAATGGAAGGTGGAAGCATCGGTCATGTCTGTTATGTAAATAACGTTCCGTTTACAATACTCCGCTCAATATCAGATAGTGAAGGCGGGGCAGTAGACTATGCTACGTTTGCAGAAAAAGCAGCACAACAGTCTATAGATGTAGTTATAGAGTTTATAAGTGAATTGTAAATTATAAAGTTATAGTACGAATATTTTATTGTTGTCACGAATAACATGTATCATGAGTGATTACAGAGACTATCTTAATAAAACAAAACTACATAATAACACTATACGAAAGAGACGCCGACGCAGATTCATGTTTGGAATCGTGCTGTCGGCGGTTCTTGTTTTTGGAATTGTTTTCGGACATGAAAGTATATCGGGTGAGTTTAACTGCGCTGGTGTGGGAGAGGTGATGGATGTAATAAGCAGTGCAGTCAGTCAGATAGGAGACAGAAAACTGCCAATTTATTCGGTGGAAACATCTGAAAATAAGATTGCATTAAGCTTTGATGCTGCATGGGGAGCAGAAGATTTTCAGAATATAATGGATGTTCTGGATGCGCATGATGTAAAAGTTACATTTTTTATGACAGGCGGCTGGGTAAATGATAATCCTGATTGTGTCAGGGAGCTTGTTGATAAAGGACACGAATTGGGAAATCATAGTGAACATCATTATGATATGACAACCATATCAAAGGATGAAATGAAGACGGAGATCATGAACGTCCACGATGCGGTAAAGGAGCTTACAGGCTATGAGATGCATGTATTCAGACCGCCATATGGTGCATACAATAATGAACTTATCGACATGGCATATAGTTGTGATTATTACCCGATAGAATGGAGTGTAGATTCACTTGATTGGAAAAATTACGGGGTACAGCCGATCATAGACACTGTATGTAATCACAAAGAACTTGGAGGAGGAGCGATAATACTTTGTCATAATGGGGCAAAATATACAGCGCAGGCGCTCGACGAACTGCTTAATAATCTGGAAGGAAAAGGATATACTATAGTTCCTGTATCAGAACTTATCATGACAGAAAATTATCATATGGATGCAAATGGAAGACAGATTGCGGATTAGAAGAGCAAAATGATCAAAAGAGGTGCCTGCGGGCACCTCTTTTGGGAATATGTTGATTTAGTCAATACCAAAAATGTACCATTTTCCATCCAATTTGCATACCGTAATGGTTGAATCCTCGGGTTCATATGAATCATCTCCAATTACGCTGATAGTACAATATACGCGATAACCACTTGTTAATTTATAGTCAGAACCATACAAAGAAGCATAGATACTATCTTCGGCATTTGATAATTGTAATTGTGTAAGCTTTTCTTTACCAGTTATTTCGATTTTTATCTTTTGACCATCAAATTCTGAGTCAAAATCATCAAGTACATAATCACCTACAGATTCTCCTGCTATTTTATATAATGAAGGATGTTCTGGATTTAGCGGAAATGCTTCCATGAGCGTTGATGTATCTCTGTTATTTATTCCCTTTTCAAATTTCTCGATAGGTGTTTTGTATGTATTTCTTGTAGATAATACAACTATTAAAATAATTATGATGGCAAGAGCGGCAACTACTGCTGCTACGATTCCAGCGATAAGGCCTGTTTTTTTCTTTTGAGGCTGCATCGGCGGCTGTCCATAATAAAATGAATTTGCGCCTGGCTGACCACCAACAGGCGGCTGACCATTAAAATCAGGCTGACCACCGACAGGCGGCTGACTACTAAAATCAGGCTGACCACCGACAGGCGGCTGACCATTAAAATCAGGCTGACCACCGATAGGTTGCTGGCCATTGAAATCAGGCTGTCCTCCAACAGGTGGCTGACCATTGAAACCAGGCTGGGCACCAACAGGCTGACTTGTACCAGCATCAGGCTGTCTATATTGTGGCACATCACTGTAAATATTCTTTGGAGCATTGTTTGATGAGACTGCCTGCTCAAAAGCAGTAGGATTTCCGGCAGAAGAAGATACTGCCTGCTGGAATGCTGTAGATGCAGGGGCAGCCGGGGCTGGATTTAAGTCCTGTGGAACCGGTGTCCCACAGCCAGTACAGAATTTGGCACCTGGAGCTAGATCGGCACCGCAGATATTACATTTTGACATTGATATGTTCCTCCCTTTTTAACATTTGTTTTACATAAAAAATTCTATTCCAGTATATCATATATTAAAATAAAGTAAATGATAACTTTTAACGTAATTGTCCATTGTTGCTAGTCAGGTGTGAGTAATAGTACTTAGTTACTCAATAATTAACACTATGGCGCATAGCTTGACAGAGAAGTGTCAAGCTTGCGTGTGAACCGTAACAGTACTTACACAAACAATCAAAATAAATGAAATAGGGTATTTAATGAAACTAGGTTATGTGATAAAATATTTTTATAAAAGGAAAGGTATTTGGGGGTGGAAATATGACAGATGCGGGTTTTTTGGTTACATTTTTTATAATAATCTTTCTTGTGATAATTTTTGCAGTAATAGCGGTTATCGGAGCGGTGACAGGATCTATAGCAGGAATTGTTGATGATGAAGACGAAATGGAAGAAGAGGGCTTATAAGACAGCCTTCTTTTTTTACAAAGTTTTAATATTTACTGCGATTGCACAGCTGATAGGGCAGTGCTATACTTAGGACATAAATTGACCGACCGGTCAGTCAAATGGGATAGTACAGATAAAAGGAGATATTATGATTTCAAAGTATAGTGTTAAGAAACCATTCACCGTGCTTGTGGGTGTGATACTTGTTATTGTGCTCGGAGTCGTGTCCCTTAGCAGGATGACGACAGATCTGCTGCCGGATATGAGCTTTCAGTATGCACTTATCGTGACAACAGATATGGGAGCAAGTCCACAGGAGGTGGAATCGGATGTAACGGCGCCGATCGAGTCGGCTATGGCTACGACATCCAACATCAAGCACGTAAGCTCTATGTCTTACAACAGCTATTCGATTGTAACTTGTGAATATGAACAGGATGCAAACATGGACTCTGTTGTTATTGAGATACAGCAGAAGATAGAACAGGTAAAGGCATCATGGTCTGATGGCATAGGCACACCGACTATCATGCAGATAAATCCGGACATGCTTCCAATCATGATGACTGCTGTCGACATGGACGGAAAAAGTGAGTCAGAGATCACAGATTATGTGGAAAATGAATTGATCCCGGCAATCGAAAGTACTGAGGGTGTTGCTTCAGTCACTGCGACCGGCGAACTGACTGAACAGATAGAGGTTACACTTGACCAGAATAAGATAGATGCGCTCAACGAGAAAATCCATAATGCGGTTCTGGCTAAGTTTGACGATGCCAGGGAGAAATTAGACAGTGCAGACTCGCAGATAAAACAAGGCCAGAGTGCCATAAGCAATGCGTCAGATCAGATCAGCGAAGGTGTAGATACGATAAAAGATCAAAAGACACAGTTGTCAGATCAGAAAAGTCAGCTTGAGAGCACCCTTGCTGCATTAAATGAACAAAAAAGCCAGCTTGAGACTATCCAGTCAGGAATAAGTTCATTTATGAATGATACGCTGTATACAGAGACGATACCTTCACTTGAAAAGGCAAAAGATATGCCGGGTGGAGATGTAGCAAAGGCTTCACTTGAGCAGATTGATAAACAGATCGCTGAGAGATTTTCGGGCCTGTCGGAGCTTGGAATAACAGTAAATGGATATGCTGATATGCCGCAGGCTGCCAGTACAGTCGCAAAGACACTTGTGCAGGTAAATACCGGCATAGAACAGTGTCAGAGCGGACTTGAAAAGATATCAGAGGGAGAGATTGCATTAAATGATGCTATGGATGAACTTAACAGTCAGGCTGCTATAAGTTCCATTACAATAGGACAGCAGTCAGCCCAGCTTGCCACAGCAGCAGCTTCACTTGAAAATTCAAAAACACAGCTTGAGGAGAGTGAAAACAGCGCACTTGACAAGTCTGATCTTAATACAGTGCTCAGTATAGATACACTGTCGCAGCTTCTTACGGCACAGAATTTTGATATGCCGGCAGGATATGTAAATGATGCTGATGGCACCCAGTATATTGTACAAGTTGGCGATAAGGTAAAATCTGTAGATGATCTGAACAATCTGGTACTTATGGATATGAACATGGACGGAATAGATCCTATCAGGGTATCAGATGTGGCAAATGTTGAAATTACTGATAATTCAGGTGATAATTATGCGGTCATAAATGGAAATCCCGGAATAATTCTTTCAATGGAGAAACAGACCGGATATTCGACAGGAGATGTCACAGACAGACTTCTTGATAAATTTGACTCTCTTGAAAAACAAAACGATGGGCTTCACACAACAGTGCTTATGAATCAGGGTATATATATTGACATGGTAGTAAGCAGTGTGCTTCAGAACATGATAGTGGGTGCTATACTTGCCATAATAGTATTGTTCCTCTTCTTAAAAGATATAAAGCCTACGCTTGTTATTGCGGCATCAATTCCGCTTTCTGTAATAGTTGCGGTCGTGCTTATGTACTTTACAAATATCACATTAAACATCATTTCGATGTCAGGACTTGTGCTTGGAATCGGTATGCTTGTTGATAATTCTATCGTTGTTATAGAAAATATTTACCGCCTCAGAGGTGAGGGATATTCTGTAAAAAAAGCTGCCGTAGAGGGTGCAGGTCAGGTGGCTGGAGCGATTTTTGCATCAACACTTACGACGGTAAGCGTATATGCGCCGATCATATTTACGGATGGAATCACAAGGCAGCTTTTCGTCGATCTTGCCCTTACAGTATTATTCACGCTTATGGCAAGTCTTCTCGTGGCACTTACATTTGTGCCGGCCATAGCATCAGGAATGCTTAAAAAGACAAAGGATATAAAACATCCGTGGTTTGAAAAATTTAAAGACTGGTATGGAAGAATACTTGCAGTATGTTTAAGGTATAAACCTGTAGTATTTATCGTGGCGATAGCACTTTTACTTGGCAGTGGAGCACTCTGCCTGTCAAAGGGAATGACCTTTATGGACATGGATATGGAGTCTGATCAGATTTCACTGACGATAACGGCAAAAGATGATGAAAAGCTGGACTTTGACGAACTTACAGCTATGTCAGATCAGGTGATCGATAAAATTTCTGACATAAAAGGAATAGACACGATCGGTGCAACGGCTGGCGGAAATTCAACGATGAGCCTGATGAATTCTGGAACAGACAGCGTGAGCATGTATGTGCTTTTGGATGAAAATAAAAAGGTTTCATCGGATGATGTTATTTCAGAAATTGAAGATCGCACAAAGGATTTAGACTGTGAAGTTACGGCAGATTCATCATCTATGGATTATTCAGCATATTTCGGAAGTGGAATCTCTGTAAAAATAAAGGGAAATGATATAGATAAGCTTCAGGAACTTGCGTCACAGGTTGCAGAAGTGCTCGAAGGCACAGAAGGTGTTGTGGATGTTGATGATGGACTTAAAGATACGACAAACGAACTTAAGATCACAGTGGATAAAGAAAAGGCTGCAAAATATGGCTACACTGTGGCTCAGGTGTACAAACTGATATCAGATGATATATCATCAAGTAAGAGTGTGACAACGATTTCCGCAGATATTAAGGATTATGAGGTATATTTACAGACGCAGGAACAGTCAGATGTAACAGTTGACGATATAAAAAATATGACGTTTACATATACAAATCAGGATGGTGATGAATCAGATATCTCGCTTTCTGATATATGTTCGATAGAACAGACACAGACTCTTTCGACGATCCACAGAGACTCACAGACCAGATACATAACAGTAGCAGGCAGTGTCGATGAAGATCACAATGTTACATTGGTAAGTAACAAAGTTAAATCTAAATTAGATAAAATAGATATGCCGGAAGGCTACAGTGCTTCAATGGAAGGTGAGGATGAGACAATAAATGAGTCAATGAGTCAGCTTGGACTTATGCTTGTGCTTGCAGTGATATTTATCTATCTGATAATGGTTGCACAGTTTCAGTCGCTGCTTTCGCCGTTTATTATCATGTTCTCAATCCCGCTTGCGTTTACAGGAGGCTTTATAGCTCTTTTCATCACGGGAAATGAGCTCGGAATCATATCAATGCTTGGCTTTATCATGCTGGCAGGTCTCATTGTAAATAATGGAATCGTGCTCATTGATTACATCAATCAGGCAAGACGACAGGGAATGAAAAAACATGATGCGATCATTGATGCAGGAAAGACAAGAGTGCGTCCGATCCTTATGACAGCGATGACCACCATACTTGCTATGGTGACCTCTGCAATAGGAATCGGCGGTGGTTCAGATATGATAAAACCGATGGCGATAACGATCATCGGAGGTCTCGTATACGGAACCATCCTTACGCTTATAGTAATTCCATGTATCTATGATGCGTTCAACAGGGAAAAAAATATGGTTGAGGAGGATCTCTAATGGCCCAGATACAGATAAAGCCAAAGAATATATTAGAGCCATCTGAAAAAGTACTTCTAATGTACGAAGCGGTACACAGCTTCATGCTTGAAAAAAGGGATATATCAACGATAAAGGTGGTGGATATAACATCCGCCGCCGGAATCGGAAAAGGCACAGCATATGAATATTTTTCTTCAAAGGAAGAAATCATAGCAAGCGCCATGGCATATGAATATAAAAATAAAATAACAGAACTTGTCAACTGCATGTTTGCACAGAGCGGCTTTAAAAACCGTGTGATGAACGTGATGGACTGGATATACGATAATCAGGAGTACAATCAGCTTTTTTCACACATTTTTAATGAGGTCATGGGAGAGTCGAGACTGCCTCTGATAGGAAGCAGCATAAAGCAGCTGGAGAGTGATAATGAAGCACAGACTACGGCAGAAGATTTAAAAGGTGGTTGCCGTATGATGGATGACTGTGTAAAATACTTAGACAGCATTGTATCACGCCTTATGCAGGAAGCATATGATGAGGGTGTCATAACTGAAACAGACAGCACCAAACGAAACATAACTGCGATGTCGGGGATGATACAATATGGCTGTATGCTCATGCTGGAAAGCCACAGACAGATGAGCGCCATGACAGATGAGCAGCTGCGGCAGTTCATCTATGGAAATATAATAAAATGCCTGAATTAGTATAGCAGAACAAAATACAATTTAATCAAAATCCATATTGACAAAAAAGTAAAACCAATTTAAGATTGAAAAAGAATATATAAAAATAAAGGCGCAAAAAAGAGGAGTACATGACGGAAATCCTTAAAGAGAGAGCATCCACAGGCTGCAAGGTGCTTAGGACAGAAATCATGGAAGGTAGCTTTTTGAGCCGGAGAACCCAGAAAGTCATATACCAGATAAGATATAGGCATAAGTTCTCCCGACTCGTCCACGTTACAGGACAAGAGGCATTCGAGGAAAACTCCGATGTAAACGAAGGTGGTACAGCGCTAATTCGCCCTTCCGGTCAATGATCGGGAGGGCTTTTTATATTAATAAAATGTATAAACAGCCACCAGCGCAATCCTAAAAGCCAGAAGCAGACCACTTTCCGGTAGCAGAGTCGTCAGCACGATACTATGAGCCCCAGGCGAATAGTATCACCCCAATAAGGGCATCATACCACTCTCTGCAATTGCATCGAAAACCTACGTGCCATGTTGTATATACATTCTGCGAAAGTCGAAGAACCGAAAGTATCATGGTTCCATAAACAACAGCGAACAAAACCAACAGGCAAAAAGAAACCAGCTATCTGAAATCGCTCATGATACAAACTCGGTTCTGACTTGAGCAGAATATATATACAACATGGCAAAAGCCATAACCTAAAAAGCAATTGCCCACAAACTAACCAAAAGCCCGAAAAGGAGGAAAACATGAGCAAAGAACTAAACAAAACCTACGATCCAAAGGACATCGAGGACCGTCTTTACAAAAAGTGGGAAGACAATGGCTACTTCCATGCTGAGGTAGACCGCAGCAAAAAACCATTCACAATCGTGATGCCACCACCAAACATCACAGGACAGCTGCACATGGGACATGCCCTTGACAACACCATGCAGGATATCCTTATCAGATACAAGAGAATGCAGGGCTACAATGCACTCTGGCAGCCGGGAACAGACCACGCATCCATCGCAACAGAGGTAAAGGTCATCCAGGCACTTAAAGAGCAGGGAATCAACAAGGCAGACCTTACAAGAGAAGAGTTCCTCGAGAAATGCTGGGACTGGAGAAAAGAGTACGGCGGACGTATCGTAAAGCAGCTTCGTAAGCTTGGATCATCAGCAGACTGGCAGCGTGAGAGATTTACCATGGATGAGGGATGCTCACACGCAGTACAGGAGGTATTTACAAAGCTTTATAAGAAGGGCTGGATTTATAAGGGCTCAAGAATCGTAAACTGGTGTCCGGTATGTAAGACATCCATTTCAGATGCAGAGGTAGAGCATGAGGAGCAGGACGGCTTCTTCTGGCACATTAACTATCCTGTAGTTGGCGAGGAAGGCAGATTTGTAGAGATAGCAACAACACGTCCGGAGACACTTTTCGGAGATACAGCCGTAGCTGTAAACCCTGATGATGAGCGTTATCAGGATATCATCGGAAAGACCTTAAAGCTTCCATGCACAGACAGAGAGATTCCTGTAATCGCAGATTCATACGTAGATAAAGAGTTTGGAACAGGCTGTGTAAAGATTACACCTGCACACGACCCTAATGATTTTGAGGTAGGAAAACGCCACAGCTTAGAGGAAATCGTTGTAATCAATGATGATGCCACAATGAATGAAAAGGCCGGTAAATATGCCGGAATGGACAGATACGAGTGCAGAAAGGCACTGGTTGAGGACCTTAAGGAGCAGGGCCTTTTAGTAAAGGTTGTACCACATTCACACAATGTAGGTGTGCATGACCGCTGTCACACAACAGTTGAGCCAATGATCAAGCAGCAGTGGTTCGTCAAGATGGATGAGATGATCAAGCCTGCAGTTGAGGGAGTAAAGAACGGAGAAATCAAGCTCCTTCCTTCAAGAATGGACAAGACATACTTCAACTGGACAGACAATATCCGCGACTGGTGCATCAGCCGTCAGCTCTGGTGGGGACACAGAATACCTGCATGGTACTGTGATGACTGTGGAGAGATGGTAGTTTCAATAGAAAAGCCTGGCAAATGCCCTAAGTGTGGCAAGGAGCACTGGACACAGGATCCTGATACACTTGATACATGGTTCTCATCAGCGCTCTGGCCATTCTCAACACTCGGATGGCCTGAAAAGACAGAGGATCTGGACTATTTCTATCCAAACGATGTGCTCGTAACAGGCTACGATATCATTTTCTTCTGGGTAATCAGAATGATTTTCTCAGGCTATGAGCAGATGGGCAAGGCACCATTCCACACAGTGCTTTTTCATGGACTCGTAAGAGATTCTCAGGGCCGCAAGATGAGTAAATCACTCGGAAACGGAATTGATCCGCTTGAGGTTATCGACAAGTATGGTGCAGATGCGCTTCGTCTGACACTTATCACAGGAAATGCACCGGGAAATGATATGCGTTTCTACTGGGAGAGAGTTGAGGCTTCAAGAAACTTCGCCAACAAGGTATGGAATGCATCAAGATTTATCATGATGAACCTTGAAGGTGTAGAGCTTAGAGAGCCAAAGCTTGATGAACTTCATGCAGCAGACAAGTGGATTCTTTCAAGGGTAAATACTCTTGCAAAGGATGCCACAGAAAACATGGACAAGTTCGAGCTTGGAATTGCAGTACAAAAGGTATACGACTTCATCTGGGACGAGTTCTGTGACTGGTATATCGAGATTGCAAAGGTTCGTACCTACAAGAAGGATGAGGATCCTGCATCAGCTAATGCGGCACTTTGGACTTTAAAGACAGTACTTGTAAATGCACTGAAGCTCCTTCATCCATATATGCCGTTTATCACAGAGGAAATCTTCTGCACACTTCAGTCAGACGAGGAGACTATCATGCTCTCTAAATGGCCTGAGTACAAGGAAGAGTGGAATTTCCCGGCAGAAGAAGCCAGCAATCGAGCACTGCAAGGACCTCGTAAAGGGTATCAGAAATGTCCGTACACAGATGGATGTTCCACCTTCAAGAAAGGCAAAGCTATTCATCACAAGTGATGATGAAATGGTAAGGAAAATATTTGATGACAATAAAGAAGTATATGTAAATCTTGCATTTACCAGCGAGATTACAGTTCAGGCTGATAAGGATAATATCGGAGATGATGCTGTTTCTGTTGTTATTCCTGATGCGGTTGCATACCTGCCGCTTGAGGACCTTGTTGATTTCGAGAAGGAAAAGGAAAGACTCAATAAAGAAAAGGATAAGCTTACAAAGGAGCTTGCGCGCTCAAGGGGCATGCTCTCAAATGAGAAATTCTTAAACAATGCAAAGCCTGAAAAAGGTTCAGGAGGAAAAAGGACAAGCTTGCAAAGTATGAGCAGATGATGGAACAGGTACAGGAGCGTCTTGCACAAATGAAATAATGGTGGTATCATAGTACTAACTATAAGACTAAACTAAATGGGGTATTGCTATGGAAAATAAAAGTGCAGGCGGACCGGTTGTCAGAATTTCACATGATCAGATGGAAGCATACCTTCTTTTACCGATGGTCAATTTTGATCAGACATATAAATTTGAGGAAGTGATGGATCTTCTCGACAAAAATGGTGTCAGATTTGGAGTAGATAAGAAAGTTATAGATAATATGATCTCAAACAGGATTTTTGGAAGAGAGGTTCTGGTGGCGCATGGTGAGCCGGTGGAGGATGGCCATGATGGCTATTATAATTTTGGGTTTGACTGTAATCCAAATAAAAAACCGGTTATACGTGATGATGGAAGCGTTGATTATTGGAGTGTGCATGCGATAGAAACCGTTGAGGAGGGGCAGGTGATAGCAACATATGTTGAACCTGTACCGGGAAAGAATGGCATGACAGTAAAGGGAACACCGGTTACTGCCAAAAGAGGCAGACCGATCTCACCTTTACTTGGAAGGGGCTTTGAAAGATCAGAGGACGGACTGACATATAAAGCAACGATTTCAGGAAAGATAGAGATGCAGAATAACCGGATACTCATTGTTCCTATATATGAGATATTCGGGGATGTAGATGTAAACACTGGAAATATTGACTTTAAGGGGGATGTTGTAATACATGGAAATATAAAGCCCGGAGCCAGTGTCAGATCAACGGCTTCAATTACAGTGGACGGGATATCAGAAGGCTGTAATCTTGAAGCAGGCAAGGATATTATCCTAAGAGGTGGAATGATAGGTGGTGATAAAGCCCACCTTAAGGTAAAAGGAAATCTCTATGCAAAGTTTATTGAATATACACATGTGGAAGCGGATGGATTTATAGAAGCAGATTCAGCGATGAACAGTACCATAATAAGCTATGATAAGGTTATCTTTGCAGCAGGACATGCAAGCGTTATAGGTGGTGCTATATATGGCTGTGCAGGAATAGAAGCCAATAACTTTGGAAATGAATCTGAGGTAAAGACAGAGGTTAATGTCGGTATCCATAAAAAGATACGGCAGAGGATTTTCCAGCTTCAGAATCTTATAGAAGAGGATCAGATATTAGTAGACAAAATCAATTCCGGAATCAGGCAATATGATGAAATATCAAAGGAAAAAGGGCTTAACGCAGCATCAGATGAAAAGAGAGTCGCTCTCCTAAGGGCGAGAATTGCGCGTCAGGCAGAAATTTCAAAAAATTCGCAGGAGCTGGAATGGCTGAACAGTATAGTTGAAAGATCGCAGGGTGCTACCGTGAAAGTCGAAAGGGATGTATACCCTAATGTAGAAGTAAGGATCAATGATGCAAAGGTCTTAAACAGACATAAGCAGAGCAGAGTTGAGTTTATAGAGCAGCATGGCAAAGTTGTAATGCTGTCACTGCCTGATTAGTCGGTAATGTGTAGAAATTTGCGATATTTTTATTAAATCTTAATGGAAATATACTTGCATAAAAGAAGTCACTATATTATAATATATAGTGACTTTTTTATTACAGGATGGACATTGTTTTTTATAGTGATGCATACTACATCTTTGAAAATATGAATGGAGGTATTCAGATGTTAAATTTTGAAGAAGAACTTAAAAATTATGAACCAAGTCTCGAAGTTGAAGAGGCTGAGTCGTCAATTTATAATAGAGATCTTACAGATGTTACAGATATAATTGCAGAGATATTGAGGGAACAGAAATGATTTGTTATAAATGTGGACATGAGGCTGGAAGAGAAGAACAATGTCCTTCATGCGGGGCAGATATTTCAGTTTTTCAGAGAATAGTTAAAATATCAAACGAATATTATAATGATGGATTGCAAAAGGCAAAAGTAAGAAATCTGTCAGGTGCAATAATAAGCTTAAAACAGAGTCTGAAATTCTATAAATACAATATTGATGCAAGAAATCTTCTTGGACTTGTTTACTATGAAATAGGAGAAGTAGTGCAGGCTTTAAGTGAATGGGTTATAAGTGCGAACTACCAGCCGGAAGATAATATTGCAACAAAATATTTAAAGGAAGTTCATAACAACAGGAACCAGCTTGAAGCTGCAAATCAGACCATTAAGAAATATAATCAGGCTTTAACTTATTGCAAGCAGGACAGTAAGGACCTTGCGGTTATACAGCTTAAGAAAGTATTATCTTTGAATCCGAGACTTGTCAAAGGCCATCAGCTGCTGGCTCTTCTATACATGGAAAGCGGACATCTCGAAAAGGCAAAGCATGCTCTTAGGAATGCAGGAAAGATAGACACGGATAATACAACAACCCTGCGCTATTTAAAAGAAGTAAACCAGCGTATAAAAGAAAAAGGTGGCGATCGCAAAAAGAAAAATGATGATTTAATTTCCTACCAGAGTGGAAACGAAACAATCATTATGCCAAAGCGATTCAGGGAAAGCTCACTTGGGGCAACAATAGTGTACCTTATAATAGGACTTATTGTAGGAGTTGCAGTCACATGCTTCCTTATAGTCCCAAATGTAAAGAATTCCATAAAACAGGATGCAAAGCAGCAGCTTGTTGATGCAAGTGATCAAATATCATCAAACGGACAGACGATAGATGGGTTAAATGACCAGATCACGCAGCTGCAGTCACAGCTTGATGAAGAGAAAAAGAAAAATGATGACGTATCAACTCAGATTTCATCATATGAATCGCTGCTTAATGCATATGTTGTTTATACGACTGGCGATGCCCTTGCCACAGGTGAGGCTTTAGAGAATATAGATACAAAATATTTAAGTGATAATGCAATGTCAACGTATAATGCATTAAATGATGCGGTGTATGATTCATATATGCAGGCGATGTATAACGAAGCATATGGAAGTTATACAACAGGTGATTATGCGAATGCAATCCCTATATTCTTAAAGATAATAGGCAAGGATCAAAATTACAGGGATGGTTCAGCAGTGTATTATCTGGCCCAGTCATATCGTAAGTCTGGAGATACAGCATCGGCAGTCCAGTATTATCAGTATGTACTTGATAATTTCCCGGGAACAGAAAAAGCCCGTACTGCGCAGAACTATGTTAATGTCCAATAATTAAATATAGATATAATAAAATATAAAAATACAAAAGACACTTGGTTTATTCAGGTGTCTTTTTATTATTATGATAAAAGAACCGGGGATCATATATATGTACCCTGGTGATAACATGTGGGAAAGGGAGCCAAAAGACAGTTCTATGTTTCCACAGAAAAAGGAGGATTATATGATAGGAGAATATAGTATTCTTAACGGCCGGCTTACTTATAAAATGCCGGAAGAAATCGATCACCATATGGCTAAAGCTATAGCGATGGAGATAGATGCATTGATAGAGGGTGGAGGTGTAAGAAAGGTTGTTTTTGATATGGAACAGACCAGATTTATGGACAGTTCAGGTATAGGAATTGTAATAGGACGAGCCAGAAAGCTTAAGTTTTTTGAAGATGGAGAAGTAGCTGTCTGTAATATGTCAAAACGTGTGGATGTGATATTTAAAAGTGCCGGACTCTATGACATTGTAAAAAAGGAGGAAAAATAGTGGAAAATAGTACATATATAAATAATCATATGGAACTGTCATTTGATGCAGTTTCAGTAAATGAGGCGTTCTCAAGAACTGCTGTGGCAATGTTTATGGCGCAGCTTGATCCTACACTAGAGCAGATTGATGATGTAAAGACAGCAGTATCAGAGGCAGTCACAAATGCAATTATACATGGTTATAATGAGGATGAGCCGGAAAAACAGGTAAAAATGAAGTGCATGTATGATGAAAACAGGATACTTACTATAAAGATCATTGACGAAGGCATAGGGATAAAGAATATAGATAAGGCTATGCAGCCACTGTATACGTCAAAGCCGCAGATGGAAAGGTCTGGAATGGGATTTTCGTTTATGCAGGCATTTATGGACAGTCTTGTTGTTGAATCAGAATGCGGCAGAGGTACAACGGTCACAATGACAAAGAAGTTGTGATGGGAAATCGGCTATGATAGAAAATAGAGCTGGAAATGATACGGACAGGCTTGTAGAAGAAAATATCGGCCTTATTTATATGGTGCTTAAAAGATTTAAGAACAGAGGGCGTGATATGGAGGAATTATTTCAGGTTGGAGCAGAAGGGCTTACAAAGGCGGCAGCACGCTTTGAGCCGGACCGGGGATATGCATTCTCGACATATGCTGTTCCAATGATAATCGGTGAAATACAGAGGTTTATAAGGGATGACGGCATGGTACATATCAGCCGCAAGATTAAAGAGGACGCAAGAAAGATTGCAGTTGTCAGAGAACAATTAGAAAAGACTGACAGCAATGGAATATCTGTTGAGAAAATCGCTGAAAATACAGGATTATCAAAACAGGATATAATTATTGCAATGGAAGCGGAAAATCCAACAACAAATATAGAAAATGAATCGGTGATTGATTTTATCGAACATAAGAATGCCCATGAAATATCTGTCTCAGACAGGGTGGTCGATAATCTTACCCTGCAGGAGGCCATAAAAAAACTAAGTGAAGAAGAGAAAAGATTTATCCGTATACGCTATCTTGAAGAAAAAACGCAGAGCCAGACAGCGCAAATCCTTGGAAAAAACCAGGTGGCGGTATCCAGATACGAAAAAAAACTTTTGCTTAAGCTGCGGCGAAGTTGTATGATATGAATGGAATAAAAAGATGAAAAACATGGAGAAAAAAAATGAGTGATTTAAAGTAAAATTGGTCAAAATATCTAAAAATAATATAAAAAATGAGGCATTAGTACGAAAATTTTTGTTAATATTGAAAAAATAAAATAAAAGTGTACAATGTATACGAATTAATAAAAATTAAAACAGAGGTGAGAAAAATGACAAACATACCATTATGGTTATGTATACCATTCGCCGGACTATTGCTGTGTATAGCTATACTGCCATTAGTTAAAGGTGAATGGTGGGAGAAAAACCAGCCATATGCAGTAATTGCATGGTCACTACTATTTATCATTCCATTTGCGGTTAAATTCGGTGCTGCAAGTGCTGCAGAGACAGTGCTTGAATGCCTGGTAAATGATTATCTTACATTTATAGTTCTGCTTTTTGGATTATTCTGTGTAGCTGGAAACATCAAGCTTGAAGGAAATCTGATCGGTAATCCGATAGTCAATGTGGTAACGCTTGCCGTAGGAACACTTTTTTCAAGCTGGATCGGAACAACAGGTGCAAGTATGCTTTTTGTCCGTCCGATCATACAGATGAATTCGTGGAGAAAAAATAAAAGACATATCATGATCTTTTTTATTTTCCTCGTATCAAACATTGGAGGATGTCTTACACCTATCGGAGATCCGCCACTGCTCATGGGATTTTCAAGAGGAGTATCGTTCTTCTGGAGCATGAGGCTTATGCCGGTACTTATACTCAACATGGTAATTCTTCTTACGATATTTTATTTCCTTGATAGAAAAGCATACCAGAAGGATATAGCTATGGGTCTTATGCCAGAAATTAAAGAAGGTGAGCCTCTTATAAGAATAAAGGGTGCACACAACTTTTTATTTATCGTGCTTATTGTTATAGCTGTTATATTAAGTGGTGTACTTCCGGGACTTTCTGTATTCCAGAATGCATAGCAGGAGAGGTGCTTTCATTACCGATTTTCGGAGAGGTCAGACTGTCAGTGCCATCTATAATTGAGATAGTGCTTATACTTTTAGCAGCATTCCTTTCATTTAAAACAACTCCAAAGGAAGTAAGGGTACAAAACCACTTTACATGGGGCGCAATCCAGGAAGTTGCAGTATTATTTATAGGAATTTTCATCACAATGCAGCCGGCTCTTATGATCTTAAAGAGTGCGGGAGCAAACCTTGGACTTTCACACCCATACCAGATGTTCTGGGTAACAGGTGCATTGTCAAGTTTCCTCGACAATACTCCAACATACCTTGTATTCCTGACAACAGCGGGATCTATGAGCTTTACAAGTGGAATTGTCACAACACTTGGAACTGTACCGGTAAAAATGCTTATGGCAATTTCGTGTGGCGCTGTATTTATGGGAGCCAACACATATATTGGAAATGCACCGAACTTTATGGTTAAATCGATCTCTGATGAAAACGGTGTCAACATGCCATCATTTTTCGGCTATATCGGATGGTCAATAAGATATCTGATACCTGTTTTCATCATAGATATGATCATATTCTTTTTATAGGAGGGGATGAATTATGGAATTTTATGACGAGAAAATCAAACAGCTTGCTATTGAAATTTATGAGCTCGATGCAGAAGTTTATGAAAAAGTTGGATCATCACTCGGACGTGTTTTTACGGCTGAGAGAGATATATGTATCAGAAATATAATGGAGGATCTTCACTCCAGACAAAAAAGCTCGCATGTCCGAAGCGAGCTTGCCCTGATAAGCAACATGGCAAGAACGATAAAGGATAAAAATATCCGCCATGGCCTTATGGAAAAGTATGACAAAGTGCTTAATGAGATAAAGGAGCTTCCTACAAGTTTTGCAGATGGTGACATTCTTGATCCAAAGATTGCTGACCTTAATACGGTAAACTTAAAGGATCGATTTAAATCAGGGGATCACCTGATAATATGTATAGGACGTTCCTGCGGATGTGGTGGAAATGAGATTGGATTTGCACTTGCAGACAAGCTTCGTATGAATTTCTATGATGTGTCTGTCATGAATGAGGTGTTTAAGCAGCAGGGCGGCGATGAGGCAGCTCAGGCTGTTGCAACATTCCAGAAGAAACAGAAGATAACACCATCAAAGAGTGTTAGATCATTTGCCAAGTATCATGGACTTAGTGCCAATGATGTACTTTTCTTTGATACAAGTAAATTTCTTGTGCAGAAAGCAAAAGAAGAAGATTTCATAGTTATGGGAAGATTTGCGGATGCCATACTTACAAACAATCATATACCGCACATAAGTATATTTATCACAGCACCTGAACGTAGAAGGATACAGCGTTTTGTTGAGATAAACCAGAACATAACTGTAAAGCAGGCAAAAAAATGGATCGAATCAGAGGATAAGCGGCACTTAAAGACATATAAATTTTATACTGGAAGAAAATGGAGCAAGGCGTCAAACTATGATCTTTGCATCAACAGTGCAAGCTATGGGATAAATGGTTCAGTTGAGATGATAATGAGGATGCTTGATCTCGAAAAATAGCTGGTTTTACTTCAGACATTTTATAAAAGACCTTACAAAAATTCTAAAATAGTGTTAAAATATATTTGTAAAGCGAAAGAGGTGTGATATGTTCGAAATAGGTGATTACGTATTAAATGCTACAAACGGCATATGTAAAATCAAAGAGATAGTGGAGTTGGACATGTCCGGAGATAAAAATCCTAAATCATACTTTTTACTTCGCCCGATAGACGAGGAAAATGATAAGGTTTACATTCCGGTCGATAATGCTGACAAACGCATCAGAAAAGTAATAAACAAAGAGGAAGCTGTTTCCATAATAGAGATGATTCCGGAAGTGGAAGAACTATCTATATCTAATGAAAAGGAAAGGGAGACTAAATATAAGACTGCAGTCAGAAGCTGTGAGCCGAGACAGATAATAAGTCTTCTTAAATGCCTGCGCAGACGAAATGAAGAACGTTTGGCCAATGGAAAGAAATCTACAGCTGTAGATGAGAGATATTTAAAGATGGCAGTGAATAATTTTCATGCGGAGCTGGCATTTGCACTTGGACGTGATAAAAGTGAGATGGATAGTATAATCGAGGAAATGCTTGCGAGATAGACAAAAAGTGGTTACTGTTCACAATTCAAGTGAACAGTAACCACCTTTTTGTTTTGTATAATGAAATACTCCCTAGTGATTTGTACTTTTAATAGTACTATGGTTATATTATATAGTACTTTGGACATATAATGCAATAGGAAAAATGTACAAAAACGATTTGAATATTAAAAAAAACATTCATATAATACCTTAAGAAAAGTTTAAATAAAAAAATAATGTGGTTTTGTGCCTGATATGGTATAATGATAGAGTTAATGAAAAAAATGAAAAGGAAATATTTTACATGAGAGAAAAAATTAAACTCATAGGTTTTTACAATTACACGGTTATACTTACATATATTGGAATGCTTATTGGATTTATGGGCATAATGCTTGTACTGAAAAATAATCATGTATGGGCACTTATATGTCTTATGATAGCCGGTGTGTGTGATATGTTTGACGGAACGATCGCATCGACAAAAAAGGACAGGACAAAGGATGAAAAGAGTTTTGGGATACAGATAGATTCTTTAAGTGATCTTATATGCTTTGGGGTTCTTCCATCGGTATGGGTTATGAGTATGTCGGATAAGTTAGGTGTTTTATCGTTTATCCCATGTCTTTTTATATTGTGTGGACTTATCAGGCTTGCATATTTTAATGTTGACGAGGCAAACCGTCAGGCGGCAACATCCGAGCGCAGATCTTATTATCTCGGACTGCCTATTACGGCATCAGCGCTTGCGATTCCGGCAGTTTACGTAATCGGAATGTTCTTTAAAACACCTATGTATGAGACTGGGCTTATTGCACTTTTAATAGTCGGTATATGTTATGTGCTTCCGTTCCACCTCAAAAAGCCGAAGTTTGTTGGAGAGCTTCTGATAGTAGGATTCGGGGCAGCACTGTTTTGTATAATTATAGCGGAGGCAGTACTTCGATGAAAAACAGATCGTTTGTAGAATGGATGTATTCAACTAAAACAGGACGGGCATTTTTAAAGATCATGCTTTATTCGGGCATACTTAAAGCTGCTGAAAAAATTGCACGTTCGCCGTTTTCCAGACCATATATAAAAAAATTCATTAAAAGCAATAATATAGACATGTCTGATTTTAAGGGTCAGAAATATAACAGCTTTCAGGATTTTTTCTCCCGTAAGAGAAAAGATATAGTCCCTGACAGGACTCCGGAGCATCTTATAAGCCCGTGTGATGGTTATCTTAGTGCATACAAAATAAAAAGCAACAGCAGTTTCTTTATAAAAGGTTCGTGGTATAAAGTTAAAGATCTTGTGACGGACGAAAAGCAGGCAAAAAAATTTGCCGGTGGAGACTGTGTGGTTTTGAGATTATGTGCGAATGATTATCATCATTACTGCTATATAGATGATGGATTTCAGGGCAGGAATCATTTTGTCAAAGGAACGCTTCATAGCGTACAGCCGATCGCCTGTGAGAATTATCCTGTTTACAGATTAAACCGCAGGATGTGGACTATGCTGGAGACAAATAATTTTGGCAAAGTAGCGCAGATCGAGATAGGTGCGGTTCTGGTTGGTGGAATAGTAAATAACAGCGAAAACGTTCTGATGAAGAGAGGTCAGGATATGGGACGCTTTGAGCTCATAGGTTCAACCATAGTTCTTCTATTTGAAAAGGGAAAAATTGAATTGATTCCTGAAATTCTGGACAATATAAAAAGGGACAAAGAATTCAGGGTTGTCCAGGGACAGCATATTGCAAATAAAATCGGATAGAGAGAAAATAATATGGTAATAAAAGAAAAATTAGACTGGCTGCTGCCAAAATTCTGCCGGATACCACTCATTTTTACGGTCATACTTAATTTCAGCGTATACTGGGGATCGCGTGCAATAGCAGGGAACTGGTATCATCACAATATAGAGACTCCGGTGGATGCTATGATTCCAACGGTTTATTGGACAGTCCTTATTTATTTTGGCTGCTATATATTCTGGATCATAAACTATATATATAATGCCAGAATGAGCAAAGAGCATTGTTATATATTTCTTGGAACAGACTGGATAGGAAAAGTTATATGTTTCATTTTATATGTAGCATATCCAACTACAAACACAAGACCTCAGATAGCCGGTGATGGGATATGGGCAGAGCTTATGAGATTATTATACAGAATAGATGAAGCAGATAATCTTTTCCCTTCAATACATTGTCTTGTCAGCTGGATCTGTTATATAGGAATAAGAGGAAATAAAAAAGTACCGCTGGCATTCAGGGTATTTTCGTGTATAATGGCACTTGCGGTATGTATTTCCACACTCACGACGAAGCAGCATGTAATATATGATGTTGTGGCGGGAATAGCACTTGCAGAAGCAGGATATTTTATATTGGGAAGAATCGGCAGGCAGAAAACAGGCGGGGATGCGCAGCCGTAAATTACAATAGAAAAGGAAAAGGTGATAAAATGAACAGGCAACAGGATGTTACGATTACTGTTGATGAGGAGGAAGAGTTTGAACTTCTCCCGGCAATGGGGGAATTTAGTTCGATTGCATCGCAATACGAGCACATAATGTTTTTTTATGAATCAGGGATACAACAGATAGTTGCAAAACTTCAGATATTGAATAATGAGTTTAAGAATAATAATGAACGTAATCCTATTGAAAACATAAAAAGCCGTGTAAAATCAATGGAGAGCATCATCGATAAAATGCAGCGCAAGGGGATTCCTCTTACGATGAATTCCATGGCAAAGGAGATAAAGGATATAGCGGGCGTCAGAGTCATATGTCCATTTATCTCTGATGTTTATCAGGTCGCAAATATGCTTGTAAACCAGCAGGATGTCGATCTGGTAACGGTAAAGGATTACATAAAAAAGCCGAAAGAAAACGGCTACAGAAGTCTTCATATGATCGTTATGGTAGATGTGTATTTTTCAGATCACAAGGATCGTGTGCCTATAGAAATCCAGTTCCGCACTATTGCGATGAATTTCTGGGCAAGCACGGAGCATCAGCTGAGATATAAAAAGGACAGGGTATTTACTGAGGAAATGCAGCAGGAACTAAAGAAATGTGCTGACATAATGGCGGAGGCAGACGACAAAATGCAGAATCTTGCCATAGTTTCAGGAATTACACAACCGATAAATTAAACAAAATCCACCCGGGCATGAGAATAACCGGGTGGATTTTGTTTATAAATATTTAATAAATTTGTTAGCACTCTCACTTGACGAGTGCTAATTTGCGTGTTATAACATAATCGTAAACAGAAATGTAAACAATATTTTTGAAGGGAGTGAGACTATGAACATTCAAAAATTTACACAGAAATCAATAGAGGCAGTCAATGACTGCGAGAAGCTTGCATATGATTATGGCAATCAGGAGATAGAACAGGAGCACCTGCTTGTGGCATTACTTTCACAGGAAGATGGTCTGATTCCAAAGCTTATAGATAAGATGGAGATAAACGTAGAGCATTTCACAGAGAATGCAAAGCGCCATCTGGCAGCCAGGACAAAGGTCAGCGGCAGCAGTGCACAGGTCTATGTGGGCAATGATTTAAACAAGGTTCTTATCCATGCTGAGGACGAGGCAAAGGCAATGGGAGATGAGTATGTTTCGGTAGAGCATCTTTTCCTCTGCCTGTTAAGATATCCTAATAAGGCAATGAAGGAGCTGATTAAGGAGTACGGTCTCACAAGAGACAGATTCCTCACAGCGCTTTCTACGGTAAGGGGCAATCAGAAGGTCACATCCGATAACCCTGAGGCCACATATGATACACTTGAAAAGTATGGATACGATATGGTCGAAAGAGCCAGGGAACAGAAGCTTGATCCTGTTATCGGCCGTGATGATGAGATCAGGAATGTTATCAGGATCCTTTCACGTAAGACTAAAAATAACCCGGTACTTATCGGTGAGCCGGGTGTTGGTAAAACGGCAGTCGTTGAGGGACTGGCGCAGCGTATCGTAAAAGGGCGATGTGCCTGAGGGCTTAAAGGACAAAAAACTTGTTTGCACTCGATATGGGAGCTCTTGTAGCAGGTGCCAAGTATAGGGGCGAATTCGAGGAAAGATTAAAGGCTGTACTTGATGATGTAAAAGCGTCAGAGGGTCAGATAATTCTTTTTATCGACGAACTCCATACAATAGTTGGTGCTGGAAAAACGGATGGTGCAATGGATGCAGGACAGCTTCTTAAGCCAATGCTTGCAAGAGGTGAGCTGCACTGCGTGGGCGCCACCACACTCGATGAGTACCGTGAGTACATTGAGAAGGATGCAGCCCTTGAGAGACGTTTCCAGCCTGTTATGGTAGACGAGCCGACAGTAGAGGACACTATCTCAATACTTCGTGGTCTTAAGGACAGATACGAGGTATTCCACGGCGTTAAAATCACAGACTCGGCACTTGTCACAGCGGCAGTGCTTTCAAACAGATACATCACAGACAGATTTCTGCCTGATAAGGCAATAGACCTTGTTGATGAGGCATGTGCCATGATAAAGACGGAGCTTGATTCAATGCCGGCAGAGCTGGACGAATTAAATCGTAAGGTCATGCAGCTTCAGATAGAGGAAGACTGCTCTTAAGAAAGAGACGGATCATTTAAGCATGGACAGACTTGCCGCCCTGCAGAAGGAGCTTGCAGAGCTGCGTGATGACTTCAATGCAAAAAAGGCAAAATGGCAGAATGAAAAGAGTGCAGTCGATAAGGTAAGCAAGCTGCGTGAAAATATCGAATCTACAAAGAATGAGATAAAGAGCGCACAGCAGAATTATGATCTTGAAAAAGCAGCAGAGCTGCAGTATGGTGTACTTCCGAATCTTCAGAAAGAGTTAGAAATAGAAGAGCAGAAGATAAAAGATAAGGATTTATCGCTTGTCAGGGAAAATGTAAGTGATGAGGAAATCGCAAAAATTATATCGCGCTGGACAGGAATACCTGTTGCAAAGCTTACGGAGAGTGAGCGTAATAAGACACTTCACCTTGATGAAGAACTCCATAAGAGAGTTGTCGGACAGGATGACGGAGTCACAAAGGTGACAGAGGCTATCATCCGATCAAAGGCAGGCATCAAGGATCCTACAAAGCCGATAGGTTCGTTTATGTTCCTCGGACCTACAGGTGTAGGTAAGACAGAGCTTGCAAAGGCACTTGCGGCAAGTCTGTTTGATGATGAAAACAACATGGTCAGACTCGATATGAGTGAGTACATGGAGAAGTACTCAGTGTCACGACTCATCGGAGCGCCTCCTGGATATGTAGGCTATGATGAGGGTGGACAGCTCACAGAGGCTGTAAGGCGTAAGCCATACTCAGTAGTACTCTTTGATGAGGTGGAAAAAGCCCATCCGGATGTATTTAACGTGCTGCTTCAGGTGCTTGATGACGGACGAATCACCGACTCACAGGGACGTACTGTGGATTTCAAGAACACCATCATCATTATGACAAGCAATCTCGGTTCACAGGAACTTCTTGAGGGTATAGAGGCAGACGGCAGCATCAGCACAGAGTGTGAGAACCGCGTCATGGATGAGCTTAAGGGTCATTTCAGACCGGAGTTTTTAAACAGACTTGATGAGATCATCATGTTCAAGCCTCTCACAAAGGACAACATCGGTCATATCATAAATCTCCTTATGGATGACCTTAACAAGCGTCTTGTTGAAAAGGAGATAAAGGTTGAATTGACAGATACTGCAAAGCAGTTTATCACTGACAATGGCTACGATCCGGTATACGGAGCAAGACCGCTCAAGAGATATCTGCAGAAGCATGTCGAGACACTCGCAGCAAAGCTTATCCTTGGAGATGGTGTAAGGACCGGAGATACTATACTTATAGATGAAAAAGATGGACAGCTTAGCGCATCTACAGTGCCGGCTGCTGTTTAAAGCGATAAAAAGATAATAGTGGATAGTGTATCAATAAAACAAGGTGCGGGGATCATCCCCGCACCTTGTTTACGATTAAAGATATATTTTAATCGTTCTTGCAATCCTTCTTAAAGCATGAAATTCCAACAGGCTGTTTTAGTTGCTGGTCACACTGTTAGGTGCGAACAGTAACATATACATAGCAAAACTGCATTGCCGGGGGTGGAAATTAGACATTATGTAGAAAATTAAATTTGGTGTTGTAAAGTGGTGCAAATTCATGTATCTTATTATAAGGGAAATGAATTTTGCACCACTTTTTTATGCATAATCGGTGCTTATATATTAAATGAATTGTGATTATATCGTTGTAAAATGAATTTTTAGATTAGTGAAATTGCAAAATGATATGTTTGATATATCAAATACGTATTTCAATGCGGGATGATATGGATTTATTTGATTACATGAGAGAACAGAATAAGGAAACCTCCGGTCCCCTTGCATCGCGGATGCGTCCGACAACACTTGATGAGGTGGTCGGGCAGCAGCATATAGTAGGTAAAGACAAGCTGCTATATCGTGCGATTAAAGCCGATAAGCTCAGCTCCATCATCTTTTACGGGCCGCCGGGCACCGGAAAGACTACTTTGGCAAAGGTCATAGCCCACACTACCAGTGCTGAGTTTATGCAGATTAATGCAACCTCTGCAGGCAAGAAGGACATGGAAGAGGTCGTGGAGCAGGCGAAGAATAATCAGGGAATGTATCAGAAGAAGACGATACTTTTTATCGACGAGATACATCGCTTCAACAAGGGGCAGCAGGATTATCTGCTTCCGTTTGTAGAGGATGGCACCATTATTCTGATAGGAGCTACCACTGAGAATCCTTACTTTGAGGTAAACGGAGCCTTGCTTTCACGCTCAGTCATTTTTGAGCTTAAAAAGCTCTCGGCAGATGATATAAAGACACTGATAAAAAGAGCACTGACTGACACAGAAAAGGGCATGGGTGCATACAATGCACAGATAGATGATGATGCACTTGATTTCCTTGCAGATGTGTCAAACGGAGATGCCCGGGCAGCCTTAACGGCAATAGAACTGGGAGTGCTGACCACGGACAGGTCAGACGATGGCATCATTCATATCACTATCGATGTGGCGAGCGAATGTATACAAAAAAGAGTTATCTCTTATGATAAGAAGGGGGATAACCATTACGATACGATATCAGCATTTATAAAAAGCATGCGTGGTTCGGATCCTGATGCGGCAGTTTACTATCTGGCGAGAATGTTGTATGCCGGAGAAGATGTGAAATTTATCGCAAGACGAATCATGATACTTGCATCGGAGGATATAGGCAATGCAGACCCGATGGCTATGGTTGTTGCTTCGTCGGCAGCGGCAGCAGTAGAGCGTGTAGGAATGCCGGAGGCACAGATTATTCTGTCACAGGCTGTCACATACATGGCATGCGCGCCAAAGAGCAATGCGGCATACAATGCAATTTCAGAGGCCATGCGTGTTGTAAAAGAGACGAAGACACCACCGGTTCCGGCACATCTGCAGGATGCCCATTACGGTGCGGCAGAAAAGCTCGGACATGGAGTGGGATATAAATATGCCCATGATTATCCGAATCATTACGTAAAGCAGCAATATCTGCCGGATGGCCTTACAGACAGAGTGTTTTACAAGCCTACGGATATAGGCTATGAGGCAAAGATACAGGAATATTTCAAAAAAATCCATAGCGGCAGTGATGTATGATGCAAATAACGTTATGGTTTAATTATGTGATAAAGTATAAAGTTTATAAATATATTAATAAAAATCAGACCAGGAGGATCTTTAAATGAAAAAGTATACAGAAATGACAAAGGACGAGTTAATGCAGGAAAAGACAGCACTTGAGGCTGAGTACGAGAAGATTAAGAATCTTGGCTTAAGCCTTGACATGTCGCGTGGAAAGCCGGGAGCAGACCAGCTTGACCTCTCACTCCCTATGCTCGATGTCTTGAAATCAGACAGTGATATGAAGAGTGAATCAGGACTTGATGTGAGAAACTATGCATGTCTGGACGGAATTCCTGAGGCAAAGGCCCTTATCGCAGGCATGGTAGGAGCAAAGCCTGAGCAGGCTATAGTATATGGAAACTCAAGTCTCAATATCATGTATGATCAGGTTGCACGTGCATTTATCTTTGGTATTTGCGGCAATACACCATGGTGCAAGCTTGACAAGGTGAAGTTCCTCTGTCCTGTACCGGGCTATGACAGGCACTTTGCAATCACAGAGGAGTTTGGAGTTGAGATGATAAACATCCCTATGACTGAGGATGGTCCTGACATGGATATGGTTGAGAAATATGTCAATAACGATGCCTCTGTAAAGGGAATCTGGTGTGTTCCAAAATACTCTAACCCACAGGGTGTTGTATACTCTGATGAGACAGTTGAGCGCTTTGCAAAGCTTAAGCCTGCAGCAGATGATTTTAGAATCTTCTGGGACAATGCATACACAATTCATCATCTCTATGATGATAAGCAGGCACAGATCCCTGATATATTAGCCCTCTGTGAACAGGAAGGAAACCCTGATATGGTATTTGAGTTCTGCTCAACAAGTAAGGTGACATTCCCTGGTGCAGGCTTGGCAGGTATATGCACATCTGAGAAAAACCGTGAGGATATCAAGAAGCGCCTTACTATACAGACAATCGGACATGACAAGATCAACCAGCTGCGTCATGCAAGATTTTTTAAAGACATGGATGGGGTAAAAGCTCACATGGCAAAACATGCAGCTCTTATCAGACCTAAATTCGAGCTTATAGAAAATATACTGACAGATGAGATCGCACCAAGAGGAATAGGAAGCTGGATCAAGCCGCTTGGTGGATACTTCTTCGGATTTGAGGCTCTTTCAGGCTGTGCAAAGGAAATCGTTGCAAAGTGCAAGGAAGCTGGTGTCACAATGACAGGTGCAGGCTCTCCTTTCCCGTATAAAAAAGATCCAAAGGACAGTGTTATCCGTATAGCACCTACTTATCCATCAATCGATGAGCTTAAAAAAGCAGCCGAGGTGTTTGTTGTTGTCACACGTCTTGTCAGCGTAAATAAAATCCTTGAGAAAAACTAGTACTTTTGTTATAATGATATTGTAAATATCAATATGTACAAAAGAGGTTGTTTATATGGGGTTTTTTAATAAAAAAAGTACTACAGAAGAGAGTACAGAAACGCAGGAACTTAAAAGGCTTCTGGAGGAGGCAAGGGTTAACGCAAAAAACCTCCGGAAGTCATTGGAAAATATAGATACACATATGCATGGTGTATCGGATCATGCCGGCGAGATCGGTTCCATAATGCAGGAATATGGAACCAGTATAAGCCAGATGAATGAAAATATTTCAGAAATCGCAAATGTAATGGAAGAGATGGAAAACTCGTTTGAGGGGATGAACGAGGAGGCAAAGGACGGAGCAAGGTATGCCCAGAACAGCAACAAAGTGGCTTATGACATCATGATGGAGTCTGAGAACGAAAGACGTGAAGTGGAAGAACGTGCCAATGCTGTGGAAAAAGCGCTGATGGATAAAATCGAGCAGTCTAAGGAAGCTGAAAAGATCCTTGATCTTACGGCAAATATATTAGAGATTGCAGATCAGACAAACCTTTTAGCGCTTAACGCTTCAATAGAAGCAGCACATGCAGGAGATGCGGGAAGAGGATTCGCAATTGTTGCTGACGAGATAACCAAGCTTGCTGCAAGCTCAAGTGAAACGGCAGAACAGATAAAGGAGATATCAGCATCTGTGTTAAATGCAGTTTCAGGTCTTGCAAGTGAAGCTGAAAATGTTGTTACATTTATGAAAGATAAGACTATGGGAAGCTATGATAAGCTTGTGGAAGTCGGACGTAAATATCAGGGTGACTCAAAGATAATGTTTGATAAGATGCAGGATTTTTCATATGTTTCACAGAGCCTGCTTGAGCAGGTTGCAGATTCAAATAAATCAGTCGATGCCATAAGAACAGCAGCAGGAGAAACTGAGCAGTCACTTAACTCTATAATGGATAAAATGGATGAGATAGATGACAGCATAAAAGAAATTATGCATACATCGTAATTTACTATTTACAAATCAATAAAAATGTGTAATATTATAAATATCAATTTTGGTATTTATGCATGCGGATTAGTATGCATTCTTTTAGTGGCGTTCTGCCACTTTTTTTGTTCCCTAAATTAATCAATACAACGAAAAACAAACCAGTAACTATAAAATAAATAAAACACAAAATAAAAATATATAGCAAAATATAGCAAAGGAAGGGTTTTTATATGAAAGAGATTTTTCAGGAATATGGCGGAATACTCATAACAGTTGTAGCTATTTTATCTATTATTCTGGTTATAACGGCGGTAATAGGTTCCGATGCTGACAGTATAATCGGAAAAGCTTTTAATGATCTGATCCAGGGCTTCTTAGCGCAGGCAAATAACAGTATTAAATAGAGGTGGGCAGATGGAACTAGGAAAAGAATATTTTGGACCGCTTTGGAGCTTTGTAGCCAGCAACGAGATAACGGATATAGATTATAACGGCAAAGAAATATGGCTTACAAATATATTCAATGAGCGTTTCAGGGCCAATCCGCAATTTGTATCGGAGTATATGACACCTGCTTTTGTGGAGCAGTTTACACAGCGCATCGCCAATGTCGTAAGCAGACAGTTCAATAAGAGAAATCCGGAGCTTGAGGCCGAGACGAGCGAGCTTCGTGTGACGATACTGCATGAATCGGTTGCGAAGTCGGGCAGGAGCATCAGCATACGAAAGACACCGCCGCTTATCAGACTGACAGCAGAATCAGCTGTAGCAGAGAAGTTTTGTTCTCAGGAAATTCTTTCGCTGCTGATAAATTGTGTGATCACAAAGATGAATATCACCTTTTGCGGGATGCCGGGTATAGGAAAGACGGAATGTGTTAAATTTTTCTCGCAATTTATTCCGGCAAACGAAAGAGTGATAACAATAGAGGATACACTTGAGATAAGATATGGTGCGACAAATCCGGGCAAGGACTGTATAGAGATGAAGGTGAGTGAGGATGTGTTTGGCTACTCTGAGGCTATCAAGTCATGTCTTAGAATGAATCCAAAGTGGATTATGCTCTCAGAGGCCCGCTCAAAAGAAGTTAAATATCTTCTTGAAAGCTGGAGTACCGGCGTGAGGGGAATGACAACACTTCATACAGATGATGTGCGAAATATACCGGACAGAATACTCAATATGCTAGAGAGCCGGATAGATGCTGAAAGGATGGAAAATGATATATATCAGGCTTTGGATGTCGGTATACTTATCAGAAAAGGCAGGAGAGATGATGGCGCTGTATACAGGTATATAGATCAGGTTTGCTTCTTTTTCAGGGAAAATTATAGTAATGAGATTTTTATGGTAGTATCTGATGGGAAAATAGTCACAAAAGATCTGCCGAAGATTATCCTGAGAAGATTTAAGAGAGCCGGGATTGATGATCCGTTTGAACTTAAGGCATCAAAGGAGGTGGAACAGTGATATATTTATCACTTATGGCACTTACATATCTGCTCAAAATCCTCCTTAAATTAAACTGGATAAGCACAGTGACTGTTTTATGCTTTCTGCTTGTCATGCAAAGATGGCACAAAAAGAAGCATCTTGCATATGTAAATTCGGTGGATAGATTCGAGGATGTTTCACTGTATATAGATACACTCCTTTACTCTTTTATGAAGGAAAGAAAGATAATAAGGGCATTTGAGGATACGTGGAGTACATTTGAGGATGGAACGATGAAGCAGACCATACAGAATGCACTTGATCATATGCGGCTTACTTTCGATGAGACGGAAGTTTTAGTCGACGCAATGAAAATTATAGAGACAGAGTATAACTGCAACCGGATAAAGACTGCACATGAATTTATGGAGCATGCGGAATATTATGGCGGAGATATAAATAATTCTGCCAGAATCCTGCTTAAGGATAAAAGTTCGTGGGAAAGAAGGATTCATAAGACGATTGAAGAGAGAAAGCGGATGTTTACCGAGATAATAATGTCGGTTGTAATGTCGATCGTGATATGTGGGATCGTACTCCATCTGCCTGTGCTTAACATGGACATAAGTACAAATATTTTTGTGCAGATACTTGCCGTGATCGTTGTGATACTTGATGATTTTATAATCCTTAGGGGACAGGGATACTTAAGTGTGGACTACCTCACAGTTGATCTGTTAAGTGATGAGCAAAAATATGTAAAGAAGCTTGAGGATTATAAAAATTACGACTATAAAAAAGAATTTAAGCGATCGATCCTGTATTCGATCATACCGGCAGTTATCATGTGTGTATGTCTGTTGTATGGCAGGCAGTGGTGGGCTGCAGCAGCGATGGGGATTATGCTCCTGACACTTAACCAGCACAAAATAGGACATAAACTGATGAAGAAAAATATTACACGGCAGATAAAAAGTGCTTTCCCTAAATGGCTTATGGATATTGCCCTTCTGATACAAAGCGAAAATGTCCAGGTAGCAATCCAAAAATCAAGGGAACATGTTCCACTCATATTAAGAGGAGAAGTTGAAGAATTAATTGGCAGGCTTGATATGGAGCCGGAATCATCAGGTCCTTATCACAGATTCTTAGAGAAACTTACTCTTCCGCAGATAAATGCGGCAATGGGCATGTTGTATGCTGTCTCAATAGGTAATAGTGGTAATGCAGAGGATCAGATAGATGAGCTTATAACTAAGAATCTAGAGATGCTTGATATTGCTGACAGCGAGAGACTAAAGGACAATACAGCAGGTATGTATTTATTGTTCCTGGCACCAGTTGTTACCGCTTCATTTAAGCTGATCGTGGATATGGCGGTGTTTTTGCTTGGGTTTTTATCATACAGGGTTATATAGGAGAAGAGAATGAGCCAGATAATGAAATCCTTTTTGGGATTATTTTTAATAATGTTTATGGTTGTGACTTCGGCGGGCGTACTTTCAGGATTTTTGTCGGTTTTATCAGCACAGAATACGCATGCAGCGATCATAAGTGAGCTTGAGGACAGTGATTTTTATCCTTCAGTAGTTAATGAGTGCTTTAAGAAGGCAAAGGATGAAAATACGCAGCTATCAATAAAATTATACCTTGATGATAATTCAGTTAAAACCATAAGCGGTGCAGGGGAAATTCCTGGAGGAAAGAAAATTGAGAAAGCGCGTGTGGAACTTAAGTTTTTTTATCAGATACCTTTTTTTGAGATAAAAGAACCGCATATTTTAAGTGGATACGCATTATAAGCTTTAATGGGGGATTATAAGATATGGAGACTTTGATAGAAGAATACGGTGGAAGCATAATAATGCTGTTATTTGGGGCTGGTGCTGTAGCCGTGTTAGAACAGATTTTTGCGATTTTATAAGGAGGGGGAAATGAAAGCAATATTTAGAGAGTATGGAGGTATGCTTATAGCATCAGCTGCTACATGCACATTTCTGGTTTTGATAGGAAATATATTCCTTGCCCAGGATGGACTTTTATCAAAGCTTATCATGGCATGGGGAAATGGAGGAATCTGATGAAAGAAATAATGCACACATATGGTGCACTTATCATTTCAGCTGCAATTCTTGTCGGAATTCTTGCATTATTTTCTAATGTATCATATAGGGCTGCGGCAGCATTTGAGAATAAAGAAATTCTGGATGATAATATGCAGAATATTGCTTATGACAATTACAAAAATGTGCATATTCCAAAGCTGACACCAAAGCCGGCATTATACGAGACATCCAGGGATATTATAGCGGGAAATCTGTTCTGCGATACAGCAGAGTCTGCTAATATATTGAGTACAAAAGCGTATACAGTATTAGATGAAAGTGGTAACAGAAAAGACGAGTGCATAAAAAACAGCGGTATGAGGCTTTATTTTGCAAAGCCGGGAATATATACAGTTTACCTTACGGTAACTATGGTAAACGGAATGCAGCTGCATTCCGTTACCAAAGTTGCAGTTAATCAGAAAATATAAAGATCAGGGGGGAAAATGAAAAATACAGTATTAGGAATAATAGGATGTATTATCGTTTTATATACAGCAATGCTTTCATTAGGAATATATAGTCTGTACATCCATAAGAACCAGATGGAGAAATGCCTGTCACAGGTATTGTATGGAGTTATGGATAAATATTATCTGCCACATGATACAGCAGCGACGGGTGGGGCTTCAAATAATACAGCTGCAAGAAATGATGTTCTGGAAGACATAAAGGCACGTCTTGGAGACTGTGACAATCTAAACACAACTATATATGTCTGTGATATGGAAAAAGGGATAATCTCAGCACGCATAGAGAATGATCTCGAGCTTCCCATGGGAATAGAAAAGCATCTAAGTTGTACAAAAACAATAATCGCAGATAGGGGGATGGATGATTGAAAAAAATAAATAGAAAAAACTGTATTATCGGAGCAGGACTTCTTTTAATGGGAATTATGGTGATGACAGTTTCTGTTGCATGTGGAGATAAAAGGGAAAAAGCAAAAAGTATTGTAAATGGATCAGAGAGTATAGCTGAAACGGAAATGGTGAGCAAAGCAGAAAACTCCAAGGATGATAGGAAAAATCTACAGAATACAGAGCCTGCGGAGCAGATAAACACTGAGCAGATCAAACCGGATAAAACAGATATTCAGAGCAGTCCATCAACAGACAATGAAACAAAAAATGATGATGAAAAAAATGATAACGATGAAAAAAAGAGTGACGTGATGGAAGAAGAAAATCCAGATTATCATGCCAGCGGAGGAGAATCGGATGTTTCGGATAATCCTGCAGATGAATATAATGCAGATGAGCCGGACAATAGTACGAATGATCAAGATGCAGATGAACCAGACAATGATACGGAAAATTACGAGACATATGATGATGGAAACGGATCCGGTGATGCTAAGGAAGAAAAGCCAAAGGTAGATGCAGGCTGGATTTATTATGTAAGCTCTGCCAAAAATGGAATGAACAGTGAACAGAAGGCATATTTTGACACACTTGTCGGGAAGTGGACACGGAAAGAAATAACTGATGCGGATATGAGTGATGAGTTTTTACATACCTTTGATGAATGGGGCTTTGATACATGGACTGCAGGTGTAACGTCAGATGAAAGATGTTTGTTTAATTCAGTGGAGGCAATACCTGATTATAGCGAGATGGTTGCAGAAAGTAAAGGATTTTATAATTTCATAGGATTATATACGGAAGGAGAGTACGACGATAAAGGATATCTTATATGCTATTACTGGGAAGCAGGAACGATGTAAAAGAAAAACTGCAACAGCAGCAGTGACAGGACTTATTTTGGCAGGGGTGCTCATTATTACATTTGGATGTCAGGGAAATGTGTATGCTGCAGAAAGAACTGCGGCTAATAATGCAGCAACTTATTATAGTATTTTTGGAAACAAAACGGTTTTTGTTCCAGATGCACCAACAGACGGAAAAGTGTATTTCTGTTCAGCAGGGAAAAAGGCTACATCCGGCACAAGATTTAAGACTGTAGGATATAAAATGACGGTGCGTGATAATAAGGGGAACTGGCTGCAATCCATATATTATGAGATGGATGGAAGATTTATGAAATTAATAGATGACACGGAGGAGGGAGGATACGATTATACGTTGTATGCAATTTCTCTATATGTGATTAAATCAAGGATGAATGCAACAGCGCAAAATGCACTAAAAAACGGAAATTGTAATATAGTACTTGATGCATGTATGGTTGTGACAAAAAATGGTGTACCGCAGGGAGCAATGAATGATAACGGATGGGTGTCAGGTTCGGTGTATGATACATATACCGGAATAGCTTCAGCAGCAGACTGGAGTGATGGAGCACTCGAGTCGCTGCACTCATATTATTCCAAAACAGTCAATGGATTATTTCATACTATAACTGTTAATGGGGCATCCGGAATTTCATCAACAAAAGGTTCGGGTACATATTGTTATGGAACAGAAATCAGTATTTCAGCATCGCCTAAGCCGGGGTATGCATTTACAACATGGAATAACAACAGTAAGCTTACAGCAAACCCATATAAGCTGTATGCAAATACATCAGCCACATATACAGCATATGCTAAAATACAGGATCTGACAGTAAGTTTTTATAGAAACAGCTATGATGCGGATAAAGTGGGGATTACAAAGAAATATGTTATGGGGACTGCCGGACAGAAGTTTCCTTCCGTTGATTGGAAAAAGGAGGGATTTCATATGATAGGATGGAATAATAAAAAGTCTGATACGACAGCTGGGTATTCTTTGAACTGTAATGTAGCAGATGCGTGGATAAAAAGCTGTGCACCGGCAAAAAATATATATGCTGTATGGCAGAAAAACAAATATACAGTCAAATTTGATACTGGACAGACATATAACGTCTATTATGATGGGGAAATCGTAATACCGGATGGAAGATTATGCAAAGGATATATTTTCGGAGATGGCACAGGAAAGACAATGTACAGCCCAAATAAGACTGTTTCGGTAGCAGATATGTGCAAAAAACTTGGACTGGAATATACAGATGGAGGTGTAATTAATTTTTACGTTGTTTGGGAGCATGAACCAGTCATAGAGGCAGAAGATATGTATTTTTCAGTACAGGCGGCAAGAGATGGGCTGGTGACGGAGGAAATGCTTTCGGGAAGGATTAAAGCATACGATGTTGAGGATGGTGATATACCATATGGAATGAATGGTACAAATTATTTTCGTATACAAAATTATTCACCATATTCGATAAGAAATGCGGCAGATGGAGAGATCATCGGGCTTGATCTGGAAGTCATGGATAGTTTTGGAAATATTGTATCTAAACAGATAAAACTTAAGTTTGTGGATTCAAAATTTGAAGATCAGACGGCAAAATATGGAAAGATAAGATTTATAAGTGATAAATATTATGGAAAAGGAAAAGCGGGAGGTCTTTTATATGACTCCCGCTGGTTAAATGATCCATCATATATTAATCTTCTGCAGAAGGCTCTGGAAGCTTAATATAGACTTTTTCTATTCTGTTTTTATCGACGGCTTCTATACGAAGAAGTACATCGTCATCAGTAATGATTATCTCGTTACGCTCAGGTAGATGATCCAGTTTTTCAAGGCAGTAACCACCGATAGTGTCGTAATCATCTGATTCAAGATTAAGGTTAAGCTCGTCACTTACATCTTCAAGATTAGCAGAGCCAAGAACAAGATATTCACGATCACTCAATCTGGTAATATCATCAATTTCATCGGTATCATATTCATCACGGATTTCACCGACAATCTCTTCAATCAGATCCTCGAGTGTTATAAGACCGGCTGTTACACCATATTCATCAAGTACGATGGCAAGAGATATAGATGACTTTTTCATCTCAAGGAAAAGATCAGAGGTATTCTTGTGTTCATATGTAAAATAAGGTTCCCTCATTATATCACGAATCGAAAAATTATCTGTATTTTCGATAAGTAATAAATCTTTCATGTTGATGATACCCACAACATTATCTGTGGATTCTTCATATACAGGAAGACGAGTGAACATATCCTGCTTATAGATTTTAAGCACTTCATTATAATCAGCATCAATGTGGACAAATGTCATGTCGATCCTTGGAATCATGACTTCTTTTGCCTCAGCATCGCCAAAATCGAAAACATTATGGATCATAGCCCGTTCTTCATCTTCAATCACACCTGTTTCCTGACCGACATCAACGATTGTGCGGAGCTCTTCTTCAGTCATAACGCGGTTTCCATCGCTGGCTTTGACTCCGAATAGAAAAAGAACACCGAGGGAAAGCTTGTTGATGAGGAAAATGACCGGAGTAAGAACTATCATTAAAACATTGATTATGCCTGCTATTTTCATTGAAATAGAATCGGCTTTTATGGTGGAGAGGGTCTTTGGTGAGACCTCTCCAAAAATAAGTATAAGGAAAGTGATTATTCCGGTTGCAATTCCTGCACCATAGTTTCCAAACATTGATATTGCAAGTGTAGTAGCTATAGATGAAGCAGAAAGATTTACTATGTTATTTCCAATAAGTATTGCTGAAAGCATCTTGGCAGAATCTTTTGTGATTTTTAATACCATTTTTGCCTTTTTGTTGTCTGCGTCTGCGAGAGTGCGCATATGTATCCTGTTTACAGTTGTAAGCGCTGTCTCAGCAGAAGAGAAAAAGGCTGATAATGCTAAAAGAATAAGTAAAAATATAAGTTGTGATATGTCACCCTAGTCCAATAAAATGTCACCTCTCTAATATGTTATAGTTATGATTAATTCATATCGCTGCTGTAGTTAGGAGCTTCTTTTGTAATATGAATGTCATGTGGATGGCTTTCTTTAAGTGATGCTGCTGTAATCTTAACGAATTTTCCATTCTCTTTAAGTAATTCGATATTTTCGCATCCGCAGTAGCCCATTCCTGAGCGGATACCACCAACAAGCTGGAATACTGTATCCTCAAGAGTACCTTTATATGCCACACGTCCTTCAACACCTTCAGGAACAAGCTTTTTAGCACCTTCCTGGAAGTAACGGTCCTTGCTTCCGTTTTCCATGGCAGCGATAGAACCCATGCCACGATATACCTTGTATTTTCTTCCCTGATATAATTCAAATGTTCCTGGAGCTTCGTCACATCCGGCAAACATAGAACCCATCATGCAGACATTTGCTCCGGCAGCAAGTGCTTTTGTCATGTCACCTGAGTATTTGATACCACCATCAGCAATAACAGGTATACCATATTCTTTAGCGACTGCATAACAATCCATGATAGCAGATACCTGAGGAACACCGATACCGGCAACGACACGTGTGGTACAGATAGAACCAGGTCCGATACCAACCTTGACAGCATCAGCTCCTGCTTCGATAAGGGCTTTTGCGGCAGCTCCTGTTGCAATGTTTCCAGCAATCACCTGAAGATCTGGATATTTTGTTTTGATCTTTCTTAACAGCCTCAAGTATATTTCTTTGAATGTCCGTGAGCTGAGTCAACAACGATGACATCGACATGTGCGCTTACTAATGCATCAACACGCTCCATCATGTTGCCTGTGATACCTACTCCGGCACCGCAGAGAAGTCTTCCCTGATCGTCTTTTGCAGAAAGAGGGTATTTGATCTGCTTTTCAATATCTTTTATAGTGATAAGACCTTTTAAATTATTGTCTTTGTCTACGATCGGAAGTTTTTCTTTTCTTCTGGCTTTTGCAAGAATTTTTTTAGCTTCATCTAAAGTAATACCTTCTGGTGCTGTTATAAGGTTTTCAGAAGTCATTGATTCAGAAATCTTTTTAGAGAAATCTGTTTCAAATTTCAGGTCACGATTTGTAATGATTCCGACAAGTTTTCCGTTTTCAGTGATAGGAACACCTGATATCTTGAACTTGGCCATCAGGTTGTCTGCATCCTGTAATGTATGGTCTGGAGAAAGATAGAACGGATCGGTAATAACGCCGTTTTCTGAACGCTTTACCTTATCGACTTCGTCTGCCTGTGCCTCAATAGACATATTTTTGTGGATGATTCCGATACCACCTTGTCTGGCCATTGCGATAGCCATTTTTGATTCTGTGACTGTATCCATTGCAGCACTCATCATAGGAATGTTAAGGACAATCTTCTTAGTAAGATGTGTCTGAAGATCAATCATATTTGGTGTTACCTCAGAATATTGTGGAACTAAGAGAACGTCATCAAATGTAATTCCTTCGCCGATAATAGTACCCATTTTGTTTTTTCCTCGCTTTCTTGTATGTGATAGTTATTAAAAATTATATATGCCGCCTGTAAAAGAGACGGTTTCTATTAAAGTAATTTGTATGATGATAGCAAATTAAAATGTACATGTCAAGGAGATATAAGCTACATTGTAAAATATTATACAATATATAAGCAAAAGTAATAAAATGCCTTTTGCATTGAAGCTGTATTTATGGTATCTTAATTATGTAATAAATATGTTTTTTATTGTTTATTTTATTTAAGTATATATTTTTATTTAATGTAATGACAAAGGGGTCCATTATATAGGATTCTTTTGCCTTTTTTCTATACAGAAAGATTACACAAAGAGATTTTATGGTATGTAGGAGAAAGTTATGGAATTTCGACCATGCATCGACATTCACAATGGAAGTGTCAAACAGATTGTCGGCGGTTCGCTTAAGGATAAAGCGGACTATGCCACGGAAAATTTTGTATCCCAGCAGGACGCAGCATTTTATGCCAGACTTTATAAAGATTCCGGTATAAAGGGCGGACATATAATCCTGCTCAATCCATCTACGAGTGAGTTCTACGAAAAGACAAAGGCACAGGCAATAAGTGCACTTGGGGCATATAGGAATGGACTTCAGGTGGGGGGAGGCATGACCCCTGATAATGCACAGGAATTTATAGATGCCGGTGCACAGGCAGTCATAGTAACATCATATGTGTTTAAAGATGGAAAAATCAATTATGATAATCTAAAAAAAATATATAATGCCGTTGGCAGAGAACACCTTGTTCTTGATCTTTCATGCCGCAAAAAAGATGGAAAATATTATATAGTCACTGACAGATGGCAGAAATTTACGGATGAGATCGTAAATGAGAAGATGCTGGATAATCTCTTGGAATATTGCACAGAATTTCTTATCCATGCGGTTGATGTGGAAGGAAAGGCCAATGGAATAGAAGATGAGCTTGTCTCCATTCTCGGGAACTGGGGGAAGATCCCGATAACATATGCCGGGGGCGTGAGCAGCTTTGAGGACTTAATAAAGATAAGAGAGCTTGGCAAAAATAAACTGAATGTAACGATCGGAAGTGCGCTTGATATTTTCGGAGGCAGCATGGATTATAATAAGGTAATAGAATTTTGTGAAGGAGAATCAAAATGAGCAAGTATACAAAGCAGGACATAATAAGGATTGTAGAGGAAGAGGATATCGAATTTATAAGACTACAGTTTACAGATATATTTGGTACATTAAAGAACGTTGCTATCACAGCAGGACAGCTGGAAAAAGCATTAGATAACAGATGTATGTTTGACGGATCATCTATAGAGGGATTTGTCAGAATAGAAGAATCTGATATGTATCTGCACCCGGATCTTGACACATTTATGATTCTTTCCGTGGAGACCACAGCAGGGAAAGGTTGCAAGGATCATATGTGATGTGTACAGGGCAGACGGGACACCTTTTGAGGGAGATCCTAGATATGTCTTAAAGAAACAGATAGATGCAGCAAAAGAAATGGGCTATATATTTAATGTAGGTCCGGAGTGTGAGTTTTTCCTTTTTCATCTTGATGATAATGGACAGCCGACTACGATAACACATGAAAGGGCAGGATATTTCGATCTTGGTCCTAACGACCTCGGGGAAAATGCCAGAAGAGACATGGTTCTAACTCTTGAGGATATGGATTTTGAGATAGAGGCATCACATCATGAGGTGGCACCTGCACAGCATGAGATTGATTTCAAGTATGAGGAGGCAATGTGCACAGCAGACAATATAATGACATTCAAGCTTGCGGTAAAAACGATTGCAAAAAGACATGGATTGTTTGCCAGCTTCATGCCAAAGCCAAAGCATGGTGTGAGCGGCTCGGGAATGCATATAAATATGTCTCTTAGTAAAGATGGAAAGAACATATTCGAAAATGAAGATGATGAGCTTGGACTTAGCAAAGAGGCATATTATTTCATCGGCGGCATAATGAAGCATATGAAGGGCATGACGGTAATAACTAATCCTATAGTAAATTCCTACAAACGTTTTGTGCCGGGCTATGAGGCACCGATTTACATCACCTGGTCAGTTACAAACAGAAGTCCGCTTATCAGAATCCCTGCAAGCCGTGGGGATGGAAAAAGGGTAGAACTAAGAAACCCGGATCCGTCGGCGAATCCATATCTTGTTCTTGCATTATGTCTTGCAGCAGGACTTGATGGAATAAAAAATAAAATTGAGCCTGATGCGGAGCTTCGTGAGAATGTATTTGAACTTACAGATGAAGATAAAGAAAGGCTTAAAATAGAATCACTTCCGGCTGATCTTCATGAGGCAGTTGAGGAACTAAAGAAGGACGAATTTATACAGAGTGTGCTAGGAAGCCATATATCCGGCAAATATATAGAAGCAAAGGAAGCTGAATGGAACGAATACAGAACCCAGATCTCAGATTGGGAGATAGAAGAGTATCTTTATAAATTTTAAAAGGACGTAGCATACTGTGAATAATATTGTAGTGGCATTTCCCAAAGCAGAAATTGCAAAATCGATAAAAAGAATATTAGCGCAGAGCGGTTATTCAGTGTCAGCTGTTACGAGTACCGGTGCTTCCACTTTGACGTGTATGCAGGGGCTTGATTCTGGAATAGTAATATGTGGTTACAGATTTTCAGACATGATGTACAGTGAGATATACGAGTATATGCCTAAGGAGTTTCAGATGCTTCTTATCGCATCAGCAGCAGGAATAATGGAAAAAGATGTAGATAATCTGATTTCCCTATCGATGCCGCTTAAGGTTCATGAGCTTTTGCAGACACTTGAGATGATGGACTACAGCATAACAAGACGGCGGAAAAAAATGCGTCAGAGGCCAAAAGCCAGATCAGATCAGGATCGTGAGATGATAGAGCAGGCAAAGGCAGTACTCATGGAACGAAACAGTTTTTCAGAGGATGAGGCTCACAGATACATACAAAAAAGAAGTATGGACAATGGAACCGGTCTTGTTGAGACTGCGCAGATGATACTCAGTCTTATGACGGAGGTATAATGGATATGTTTTTTATAGTTTACCTTTACACTATAATAGTAAAGTGGTAAATTTTAAGACATAAAGATTGATAAAAGCATAAGTATTGATCATAACATCAGAAATGATGTTTAATATAGCAATGAAAAGGAGAAAATAAATGTTTCAGATTAATGATAACTTTCAGAAATTACCGGGAAGCTACCTTTTCAGCACAATAGCTAAAAAGGTTGCAGCTTATCAGGAGGCAAATCCGGATAAAGAGATAATAAGGCTTGGAATCGGCGATGTAACACAGCCGCTTGCACCTGCTATCATCGATGCACTGCACAAGGCAGTTGATGAGATGGGAAAAGCAGAGACTTTCCATGGCTATGCACCGGATCTTGGATATGAGTTTTTAAGAAGTGCAATTTCAAAAAATGATTATCAGGCAAGAGGATGTGATATAGCAGCGGATGAGATTTTCATATCAGACGGAGCAAAGAGTGATTCAGCCAACATCCAGGAGCTTTTCTCAGCAAACAGCCGCATCGCTGTTACAGACCCTGTTTATCCTGTATATGTTGATTCCAATGTCATGGCAGGAAGAACAGGCACATATGACAGTAAAACAGAGACATGGAGTGACGTGATCTATATGCCGTCAACAGCAGATAACGGCTTTGTTCCGGAGCTTCCAAAAGGAAGTACCGGATATGATTTATCTGTGTCTGCCAAACAACCCAACAGGAACAACTCTCAAAAAGGAGCAGTTACAGGTATGGGTTGATTATGCAAACAAGAATGGTTCAGTCATCATCTTTGATGCAGCCTACGAGGCATATATCAGCGAAGCAGATGTGCCACATTCAATCTATGAGTGTAACGGTGCAAAAGACATGTGCCATCGAGCTTAGAAGCTTCTCAAAGAATGCAGGCTTTACAGGCGTGCGTCTTGGCTTCACAGTAGTACCTAAGGAGCTTAAGTGTGGTGATGTATCACTTCATGCTATGTGGGCACGCCGTCACGGAACGAAATTCAATGGTGCTCCTTATATCGTACAGCGTGCAGGAGAGGCTGTTTATTCAGATGCCGGAAAAGCACAGCTTAAGGATCAGGTAGCATACTACATGAACAATGCAAAGACAATAAAGACAGGTCTTGCAGAGGCAGGCTTTACAGTATACGGCGGAGTAAATGCACCATACATCTGGCTCAAGACACCTGATCAGATGACATCATGGGAGTTCTTCGATTACCTGCTTGAGAATGCCAACGTGGTAGGTACACCTGGCTCAGGCTTTGGACCAAGCGGAGAGGGCTACTTCAGACTGACTGCTTTCGGAAACTATGAGAACACAGTAAAGGCACTTGAGAGGATCAAAGCTTTATAAATAAGGATATAAAATAAAGCGCCGGTTTTGAACATCAGATGATGGTCAAAACCGGCGCTTGTTGTTTAAAATAGTAAAGATTCTGAACTGTTATGAGTTCTTTTTGAATCCGGCTCTCTTACGAAGCGTAGGATCGAGTATTTTCTTTCTGATACGCAGGCTCTCAGGTGTTACCTCAAGAAGCTCATCTGTATCAATAAAGTCGATAGCCTGCTCAAGGCTTAAGATTTTTGGTGGAACAAGTGTAAGCGCATCATCAGCAGATGAAGAACGTGTATTTGTAAGATGCTTTTTCTTACATACGTTAAGCTCGATATCCTCTGCTTTTGCACACTGTCCGATAACCATTCCTGAGTAAACTTTTTCACCAGGTCCAATGAAAAGTGTTCCTCTTTCCTGAGCTGAGAAAAGTCCGTAAGCCACAGACTCACCAGTCTCGAATGCGATAAGGGAACCTGTTGCACGATATGCGATATCTCCCTTATATGGTTCATAACCGTCGAATATCGTATTTAAAATTCCGTTACCCTTTGTATCTGTCATGAACTCTCCGCGGTATCCGATAAGTCCACGTGAAGGGATGTGGAATTCAAGCCTTGTATATCCTCCGGCGATAGAACCCATATTTCTAAGCTCACCTTTACGCTGCTGGAGTTTAGAGATGACTGCTCCTGTAAATTCATCAGGAACATCAATGTAAGCAAGCTCCATTGGCTCAAGCTTTTTGCCATTTTCATCATATTTGTATAAAACTTCTGCTTTACTTACTGCAAATTCATATCCTTCACGGCGCATATTCTCGATAAGAACTGATAAATGAAGCTCTCCACGTCCTGATACTTTGTATGAATCAGCAGATTCTGTTTCCTCAACACGGAGTGATACATCAGTGTTAAGCTCCCTGAAAAGTCTGTCACGAATGTGACGGCTTGTTACATATTTTCCTTCCTGACCGGCAAGAGGGCTGTCATTTACTATAAAGTTCATAGAGATTGTAGGCTCTGAGATCTTCTGGAAAGGAATTGATTCAGGATTTTCCGGTGAGCAGATAGTATCTCCGATATGGATATCTGCAATACCTGAGATTGCTACGATGGAACCGAATTTTGCTTCGGTAACATCAACTTTATCAAGACCATCAAATTCATAAAGCTTGCTGATCCTTACCTTCTGGAGCTTATCAGGATCATGATGGTTTACAACAACAGCCTCCTGATTGACTTTAAGTGATCCATTGTCGATCTTTCCGATACCGATACGTCCAACGTACTCGTTGTAATCAATAGTGCTGATAAGTACCTGTGTACTTGCATCAGGATCTCCTGTAGGAGCCGGGATATAGTTTACGATAGTCTCAAAGAGAGGAGTCATATCTTTTCTCTCGTCATCAAGGTTTTTCATGGCATATCCTTCTCTTGCAGATGCAAAAACGAATGGACAGTCAAGCTGCTCCTCAGAAGCGTCGAGATCCATAAAGAGCTCTAATACTTCATCTATAACCTCGTTTGGTCTTGCTTCCGGACGGTCAATCTTGTTGACACATACTATTATAGGAAGATTAAGTGATAATGCTTTCATAACTACGAATTTTGTCTGAGGCATAACACCCTCGAAAGCATCTACTACAAGTACAACACCATTTACCATCTTCAGAACACGTTCAACTTCTCCACCGAAGTCAGCATGTCCAGGAGTATCAATAATGTTGATCTTGATATCTTTGTATTGGATAGCTGTATTTTTTGAGAGGATTGTGATACCTCTTTCACGCTCAATATCATTTGAGTCCATTACACGTTCCTGAACCTCCTGGTTCTCACGGAACACACCACTTTGCTTTAAAAGTTCATCTACTAATGTAGTTTTACCATGATCAACGTGGGCAATAATTGCAATATTACGAATATCGTCTCTGGTTGTTTTCATAAATTTCCTTCTTTCCTGTTTAAAACAAGTTTGCAACTCATTTATTCTATCATAATTTCTTGAATCTGCAAGGTTTCTTTTAAATTTTTTATAAAAATAAAGTACATTACATAAGCTGCTTTGACAGAAGGTACATAGGTTTTTTATCAAGAGTAAATATTTATCGACAACATTTGAGGAAAAATACACGGCGTGAATGGTAAAAATACATTCGAAAAGAACATTTTACAAAAGGAAGGGAGAAAAATATTCATGGCAGATAAAATGTTTGAAAACAACCAGGTATCCATAATCGGAGAGATAGTATCAGATTTTCAGTACAGCCACGAGGTGTATGGAGAGGGCTTTTATATGATGGAAGTCTCGGTAAGAAGATTATCTGATTTTGTAGATTACATACCGGTTATGGTTTCGGAGAGAATAATTGATGTTGAGGCAGATTACATAGGACAGCTTGTGTACATAAGCGGGCAGTTCCGGTCATTCAACAGGCATGAGGAACGCAAAAACAGACTTGTACTATCAGTTTTTGCAAGAGAACTTGAAATACTAGAACCTGATTGTGACGAAGATGCGGGAAACCAGATATTTTTGGACGGGTACATATGTAAGGAAGCGATATATAGAAAAACACCGCTTGGAAGGGAAATTGCGGATCTGCTTGTTGCGGTAAACAGATCATACGGAAAATCGGATTACATACCATGTATCTGTTGGGGCAGAAATGCAAGATTTGCAGCCGGGTTTGAGGTCGGAACACATGTACAGATCTGGGGCAGGATACAAAGCCGCGATTATGTAAAGAAGCTGAGCGAGACACAGGTCGAGCAGAGAACAGCGTACGAAGTTTCGGTAAGCAAGATAGAAATATAAGCGTTACTGGTCACACTGTCAGGTGTGAACAGTAAGATATAAGCTGTTGTCAGGTTGCAAATTTGTGAATAGTATGGTATTTTAGGACATATTGTTAATATAAGATATCGGATTGAACTGATTTTATAATGTAATTATTCCAGTAAGAGTGATTGCAGATCGGTTGGAATTGATCATGATATGGAGGCATAAATATGGAAAAAGGTGCAGTACGGATCTATTATGGCGAGGGTCATGGAAAGACAAATGTTGCAATCGGAAGCCATATGTGCGGCATGTGAAGGAAGAACGGCAATCATAATCCAGTTCCTAAAAGGCAAAATGAACAGGAATTTTAAGCAGGCTTGAGCCGGAGGTAAAGTTCTTTAATTTTTCAAGGGCAGGAATTCTTTTTGAACAGCTTGATGAGGACAGCAGACAGGAAGAAATCATGAACATAAAGAATGGCTTTAATTATGCAAAGAAGGTTGTTTCAACCGGAGCGGGGGCAGTCGTTGTGTTAGATGAGCTTCTTGGTCTTATGGATCTTCATCTGATAAGCAGGGATGATATAGCAGAGCTTTTAGCATCAAAGCCCGATGATGTGACTGTTATAATCACTGGACGTGTCCTTGATGACAGTGTAAGGGAGCTTGCAGATGAAATTTATAATATAGCGCAGGAAAAATAATGTTAAGTAATTATAGGCATTGACATTATATTAGGGTGGTGCTAGTATGGATTATAGCAATTGGATTTAGTAAATTAATTATCCGGCTGAGTTAAATTAAATATTTTAATAGATAGAGGTCGCGCGAATTATGAGTAGTCTGCCGGATATCAGCAGAGATATGTGAACGCAGATGAAAGGAATAGCGCCGAAAGGATATTATTACTGCAGATTATATTCTTGGGCATAGAGTGAACAACTTTATGACTGTCATCATATTTGATGGGGAGCTATCATGATTCACAGTGAATTACGACCGGCTCAAAAGAGCCGGTCTTTTTAGCGCATAAGAAAAGGAGAATAAAATTATGGCAATTTTCAAAGGAGCAGGAGTAGCGATCGTCACACCAATGAATAAAAATGAAGAGGTAAACTACGATAAGCTTGAGGAACTTATAAATATCCAGATAGATCAGGGAACTGATGCTATCGTTATTGCAGGAACAACAGGAGAGAGCGCATGTCTTTCAATGGAAGAACATGCCGATGTAATAAAAGCTGCAGTAGAGTTTACAAAACATCGTGTACCTGTAGTTGCAGGAACCGGCTCAAACTGCACAAGAACAGCTGTACAGCTCTCAAAAGAAGCAGAGGGCTTTGGTGCAGACGGGCTTCTTGTAGTGACACCATATTACAATAAGGCTACACAGGCAGGTCTTATAAACCATTATTCACAGATCGCAGATAATACAAAATGTCCTATTATCATGTACAACGTACCGGGACGTACAGGATGTAACCTGCTTCCGGAGACAGCAGCAGAGATCCTTTTCAAGACAAAAGAAAATATCGTAGGATTAAAAGAAGCTACTGGAAATCTTGCACAGGCATCACAGACAATGTATTTAACTGATGGAAAGATCGATATGTATTCAGGCGAGGACGGACTTGTGCTTCCACTTATGTCTATCGGAGCTATCGGAGTTATTTCCGTATGGAGTAATGTGGCACCGGCAAAGGTACATGCACTTTGTGACAGCTTCTTTAAAGGAGATATCGAGACTGCACAGAAGCTTCAAAGAGAAGCACTTCCACTTGTAAATGCACTTTTCTCAGAGGTTAACCCTATCCCTGTAAAGAAAGCATTAAATCTTATGGGACTTGATGTTGGACCACTCAGAAGTCCAATGTGTGAGATGGGACAGGAAAATGCACAGAAACTTGCAGAAGTTATGAAAGAGTACGGAATTAAGCTGGCATAATAGTATTATTATAATAGCATTACGGAAAGGATACGATACAAAATGACAAAAGTAATAATGAATGGCTGCAACGGAAAAATGGGACAGACTATAACAAATATATGTAAATCTGATGCAGATGTAGAAATCGTTGCAGGAATTGACCTTTATGATGGGATAGATAACGATTACCCGGTATTTTCAAGCATTGATAAATGTGACGTGGATGCAGATGTTGTGATTGATTTTTCTAATGCAAAGGCAGTTGACGGAGTACTTGATTATTGTGTAGATAAGCAGATCCCGGTTGTTTTATGTACTACAGGACTTTCAGATGAGCAGCTTGAAAAGGTTGACGAGTGTTATAAAAAGGTTGCTGTTCTTAAATCAGCAAATATGTCTCTCGGAGTAAATACTCTTATGGCGCTCCTTAAAAAGGCTGCACAGGTATTTGCACCGGCAGGATTTGATATGGAAATCGTGGAGAAGCACCACAACTTAAAGCTGGACGCACCATCAGGAACAGCGCTTGCACTTGCTGATTCAATGAATGAGGCACTTGATAATGAATATCATTATGTGTACGACCGCAGCCAGGTAAGAAAACAGCGTGATCCAAAGGAAATCGGTATTTCAGCTGTACGTGGTGGAAATATCGTTGGAGAACACGAAGTATTCTTCTGTGGACAGGATGAGGTTATAGAATTTAAGCATACAGCATATTCAAAAGCTGTATTTGCCAAGGGTGCAGTTGAAGCTGCCAAATTCTTAAAAGGAAAGGCTGCCGGACATTATGATATGGCAGACGTTATTGCAGCAAAATAATATATTTTCTAATATTTTGCATTTATAGCGATACACATATAATACTACTTGATTTAATTAAATGAGCGTATTATAGTAATAAATGAACATGATTAATTGTTCATAATTATTGAAAATAAACAGGGGAGCTGGCATAAAGCCGGCTGAGAGTAGGCTGACAGTGTCTAGACCCATAACCTGATTTGGATAATGCCAACGTAGGATAATATCGCAGAAGTAGATTTATTAAGCGGATATTCCTTGGGGGATATCTGCTTATTTTAATATGCGGTAAATGTTTTTATCAGCCAAGGTGCTGACAAGCAGGAAGCTTTATGGCAGAAAGTGTATTGGAGTCTATATGGATAAATACATAGAAAATCTTAAGATAAAAAGTCCTCTTATCCACAATATTACAAATATGGTTACGATAAATGATGTGGCAAACATAGAACTGGCATGCGGGGCACGTCCTATAATGGCGATGGCACCACAGGAGATGGAAGAGGTAACAGGCATATGTGACGGATTAAACATAAATATCGGAACCCCGACCGAGGAACGTTTTACGGCAATGCGTATAGCAGCCAGGACGGCACAAAAAAGAGGAATACCGATAACACTTGATCTGGTCGGTGTCGGAGTAAGCCGTTTTCGAATGAACTTTGTTCAGGAACTTTTATCTGAGACAAAAATAGATGTGATAAAAGGAAACCTGTCTGAAATCAAAGCCATAATGGAGCATGGAAGATGCGAAGGCGGCGTGGAAGCTGTGGATAAGGCAGATGAAAACGAGATAAAAAAGCTTGTGTGCGCTGCTGCTGACAGATATAACTGTGTTGCAGTGATAACCGGAAGAGTGGATTACATCGCCGCAGTGCGTAAAACTACAGATTCATGTGATTTGGCAGAAGAATCACAGTATCTGGGAAAATTCCGTGTTGCGGCTGTGACCGGTGGACATCCGATGATGAAAAAAGTGACAGGAACAGGATGCCAGCTTTCGGGGCTTATATGTTCATTTACTGCGGCAAATACAGATGATAAATTTGGAGCAGTAAAAGCTGCTTTACAGTGTATGAAAAGGGCTGGTGAGATCGCAGCAGAAAATTCATGTATCACGGATAAAGATAAAGCAGTACAGATGGATGATGGAAACTCCATCATTGGAAATGCCACATACAAAAACAGGATAATAGATGCGGTTTATCAGAATAATCACATAAGGCAGGAAAAGATATGAATATTTCAGATTTAAAACTATATGCAGTGACAGACAGAAAATGGCTGAACGGTGCAAAATTATCCGAACACGTAAAGCTGGCCCTTGAGGGCGGAGCTACGATGATACAGATACGTGACAAAGATATTTTGTCACATGAGGGCGGCATGATCACAGATAGCATGATAAAAGAGCAGGAAAAAGAAGAAGCTCTTGAAATTAAACGTATATGTCATGAGTATAAGGCACCGCTTATTATAAACGACAACGTGCAGTTTGCAATGGAAATAGATGCTGATGGAGTGCATTTAGGACAGGATGATATGGATCCGGAGAAAGCACGAAAGTTACTAGGACCTGATAAAATAATAGGTGTCACTGCAAAGACAGTAGAACAGGCAAAGACAGCCGAAAGAAAAGGGGCAGATTATCTGGGCTCAGGTGCAGTATTCGGATCGACAACGAAGCTTGATGCAAAGCCGATGTCCAAGAAGCTTTTAAAAGAAATAACATCATCGGTAGATATTCCGGTAGTGGCTATCGGCGGCATAAATGCAGAAAATGCAAAAACACTTAAGGGTACCGGGATCGCTGGAATAGCAGTTGTCGGAGGAATATTTGCAAATGATGATATAAAGCTGGCAGCAGAGCAGCTGGCGCATATATGTGATGAATTATAATTGTGCAGCTGTCAAACAGCACTACAATTAAAATAGATAAAATAAAGTAATAGGAGATAAAGCATATGAGTAATTACACAACACAGATGGATGCCGCAAGAAAAGGCATCGTGACACCTGAAATTGAAAAAGTAGCAAAGAAAGAAAAAATGGAAGTAGATAAGCTTATGGAGCTTGTTGCAAGCGGTAAAGTTGCAATTCCTGCAAACAAGAGACATAAATCACTTGAGCCGGAAGGCGTAGGAAGCATGCTCCGCACTAAGATTAACGTAAACCTTGGTGTATCCAGAGACTGCAAGGACTATGATGTCGAGATGGAAAAGGTTATGAGCGCTGTAAACCTTGGTGCAGAAGCTATTATGGATCTTTCAAGCCACGGAAATACACAGCCGTTCAGACAGAAGCTCACAAGTGAGTGTCCGGCAATGATAGGAACAGTTCCTGTTTACGACAGTGTGATCCATTATCAGAGAGATCTTGCAACGCTTACAGCTAAAGATTTTGTAGATGTTGTAAGACTTCATGCAGAGGATGGAGTGGATTTCGTGACACTTCACTGCGGAATCACAAGAAAGACAATAGAGCAGATCAAAGAAGCATAAACGTAAAATGAATATCGTAAGCCGTGGAGGAAGCCTTGTTTTTGCATGGATGAGCATGACAGGTGAGGAAAATCCATTCTATGAGTACTATGATGAGATCCTTGATATATGTGAGCAGTATGATGTCACTATCTCACTCGGTGATGCCTGCAGACCGGGATGTCTTGCAGATGCGACAGATGTATGCCAGATAGAGGAGCTTGTAAGACTCGGCGAGCTTACAAAACGTGCGTGGGATCACAATGTACAGGTTATGGTTGAGGGACCGGGACATGTTCCGCTTGATCAGGTTGCCGCAAATATGAAAGTACAGCAGACAATCTGCATGGGAGCACCTTTCTATGTACTTGGACCTCTCGTAACAGATATCGCACCGGGATATGACCACATCACAGCAGCTATCGGTGGCGCAGTTGCAGCCATGAACGGAGCAGCATTCCTGTGTTATGTAACACCGGCAGAGCATCTTGCCCTTCCAAATGTTGAGGATACAAAGCAGGGAATCATAGCATCAAAGATCGCAGCTCACGCAGCAGACATTGCAAAGGGAATACCGGGCGCAAGAGATATAGATGACAAGATGGCTGATGCAAGACGTGTGCTTGACTGGGATGCGCAGTTTGCCTGTGCGCTTGACCCGGAAACAGCAAAAGCTATCAGGGATGATCGTCTTCCGGAGGATGACCACAGCGAGGCATGCAGTATGTGTGGAAAATTCTGTGCAGTCAGAAGCATGAACAAAGCGCTTGCAGGAGAATATATAGATATCCTGTAAAAAAGTAACTGTTCAGTGCTGTCACAATTGAAAGCCGCATATTTTTATACGGAATAGTTATAAAATAAGCAACAAATAATTGCCAGCAGGATACTATGTCCGGCTGGCAAAATTTATAATATGGCAGGGAGATAAAATGAAAGACGCAAAAAATAATAAAACTATATCAGTCCGTAAACTTGCAATGGCGGGAGTTCTTGTTGCTGTTGCCGTCGCAGGAAGCTTGTTCAGTTTCCCGGTAGCGGGAAGTAAATGTGCTCCGGTGCAGCATATGGTAAACATATGCGGAGCGATATTTTTAGGACCAGTATGGAGTGTCGGCGTGGCATTCTGTGCCAGTGTAATAAGAAATCTGACAGGGCTTGGAAGCCTGATGGCTTTTCCGGGAAGCATGGTCGGTGCGTTATGCTGTGGACTGATGTATAAATTCAGCAAAAAGATTATTCCGACATGTATCGCAGAGGCTCTTGGAACGGGAATACTCGGAGGGCTAGCTGCATACCCGCTTGCAAAATATGTGATGCTCATACAACCGGATGGAATGTTTATTTATATAATACCTTTCCTGATTTCGACAGTTGTCGGAAGTGTAGTCGCAGCAGTAGTGATGCTGATACTGAAAAAGAGCGGAGTTTTAGCATCATTTTCAAATGAATAAAAAAAGTACTCACATTTTTATAGAATGTGGGTACTTTTTTTATGGAATAAATGGCATGAGTGATATAATAGTCATATATGTACTCTCGGAATCTTCTTTAAACGAATAATTCTGGCTATATTTCCGATATACTGCTTCCATTTTCTCGTCGTACACACCGTGTACGCACTGCGAAAATGTCATTGTATATCAAAAATCTATCTCAGAATTCTTGATTTAGAAGATTCCGAGAGTACATACATAAAAGCAGGAGGAAGTCATATGAGGCCGGTTAATTTGTATTTACTTACAAGAGATATGGATAAAAATACATATACAGAGTTTGAAAATATTTTATCAGCCAGAAAAGAGCGCATGCAGATCAAGGAACATGAGTTTGGCAGTCTGCGGAGGCTGGTTGATATTTTGCAGGAAAAGGGAGTTACAATAGCCCAGCTGGATGGATTTTTTTACTCATATACGATACGGCAGATAGGGAAGGAATTTGATCTTCTAAAGATAGATGCTCCAAACAGAGTCCTTAATATCGAACTCAAAAGTATGTCTGTCACGGAAGAAAAAATCGAAAGACAGCTTTTAAAAAATAAGTATTATCTGGGAACATTAGCCGATAGGCTTGATATGTACACATATGTGGAGGAAACTGACAGTCTGTATACTTTACAGGATAATGTATTAAAGAAGGCTGAGTTTAGTGAACTTGTCTGTGCAGTAAAATCATTTTCTGAATATGGGACAGACAATCCGGACAAGCTGCTGCAGGCAAAAAATTATCTCATATCGCCGCTTAATATGCCAAAAGAATTTCTGGAAGGCAGATATTTCCTTACGCAGCAGCAGGAGATGATAAAAAAGAATATATGCGACAGCCAGTCTTTAAAAAGCAGCGGCACAGGTTTCTGGGGAATAACTGGAATAGCAGGAACGGGAAAGACACTTCTTATGTATGATCTGGCAAAGGAAATGTCAAAAAACGGAAGAGTACTTATGATCCATTGCGGAATGTTAAGTGAGGGGCACAGAATTTTAAATGAAATTATGGAAAACGTTGATATAATAAGCGAAGCTGATATTATCAGTGCAAATGTGAATGTGGATGGATATCAGCCTCAGGCTTATTATGTGCCGGGAGCAGATAGTATAATAAAACATCAATTTATATTGGTGGATGAAGCTCAGAGGATGTCTGAAAATACACTTGAACTTATAAAAACAGTAACAGAAAGCACGAAAAATGATGTGAAAGTATGTGTTTTTTCATACGATTATTTCCAAATTCTATCAAAGACTGAACAGCGGAGAAATATTCCGGCAAAGCTTGACGCACTTCCGGAATTTACAGAACTTAAGCTATCAGGCAGAATCAGAAGCAACCGTGAGATGAATTCATTCATACAGACACTTCTCGATCTGCGTGAACGTGACCAGAATCATATATACTCATATGAAAATGTGGATGTGCTTTTTGCAAAAGATGAACAAGAAGCAGCAGAAATCATTAATTTTTATAAAAAAGAGAAAGGTTATACATTTATCGAATATGATGACCCAATCGAAGGCTGTGCGGGGGATATCAATGTACTCGAAGCTGCGGGGATGGAGTTTGAAAGCGTAATAATCACGCTTACGGATCATTTCAGGTACAGCCCGGAGGGGATTCTTATGGGAAATGCGCATCCGAATCCCGACTACAGCTATTACAGGCTGCTGTTCCAAAGTGTCTCAAGGACGAGGGAAAAGCTTTGTATAGTGGTTATCGGGGATGAGGTGCTGTTTGGAAAAGTGCTGGGGATACAGGGGAGAATGTAGTGAATTTTAGATTGAAATATTTTTATATGACAGGTAATATAATATTAAAGACAAGCAACTTGAGTGTATGCCTAGCGATAAAGTAAGGTGTTGTGCCAGAGAGCGGTGCCTTATGAACTTTATAAGGGTTTGACATTTACCACAATCAGGCTAGAGGTTAATTCTCGAAAGAAAATGTTAGAAGGGCTCTGATTAGGCAGAGCCTTTCTTAATCTAAGGAAATAGTGGAGAACAGAAACTTGTTCCTGTTTTTATCTAATGATGAAGGGGATAATTATTTTTGTCGTTCATTTTTTCCAGAAGAAAAGTTGGATTATTCAAAAAATCAAGCATTGTGTACACTTCTTTAGAAAAAGATTGATTTATCAACTGGAACAGAGAGAGTTCTTTACAATAGAATGAAATAAATAAATAGTATCTATAATATTTATCGTACATGAGTATAAACATAAGGGTAAGAGCAACAGCTGAATATATAAATATGCATAATTTGTAACGTTTACTTTCATGTGGATGGGAAGAATAAAAAGATAAGCAACATATAGTGTGCAGATGTTGGATGTATAAGAAAGGGGAAAAGATAAGATGTCACATACTTCTGAATACGAAGTAGAAAATATGTTTATAGACAGGCTTGAAAGTATTGGATATAAATTTGTAAAGTTAGATGATTATGATGATGTACTTTCTAACTTTCGTGAACAGCTTGCTGTGTTTAATGCAAAGAAGTTAGAAGAAAAAGGACATGCTATATCATTTTCAGATGCTGAATTTAACCGTATTATGATTCATATAGATAATCATTCAGTGTATGAATCAGCAAAAATATTACGTGATAAATTTGTTCTTACTCTGGATGATGGAGAGACTGTATATATAAACTTTTTCTCGTCTGATACAGATAGAAATATTTATCAGGTGACACATCAGGTCACAATGGATAAAGATCATAAGGATGATGTGGTTTACAAGAATCGTTATGATGTGACGGTGCTTATCAATGGTCTGCCATTGGTGCAAATTGAATTGAAGCGTCCGGGTGTAGAAATCAATGAGGCAATCAATCAGATTAATAGATACAGAAAGTTTTCTTTTAAAGGCATTTTTAGATATTTACAGTTATTTGTTGTAAGTAATTCTGTACAGACAAAGTATTTCTGCAATGAGAATGAAATGATGGATGGCAAGTACAATCCAATCATTAAATCACTCGTATTTTTTTGGACAGATGAAAAGAATACACGTATCAATGACCTGAATACATTCACAGGTGAGTTTTTCAGAAAATCAGCTCTTACAGAAATGATGGATAAATTCATGATCATTAAGACGACAGAGCAGGTACTTATGGTTATGAGACCGTATCAGATTTATGCTGTAAAGGCTGCAAAAAAGCGAGTGCTGGAAGCAAATAAGGATGGTTATGTATTTGCTTGTACAGGTTCGGGAAAGACTCTGACATCATTTAAGCTGGCACAGATATTGCGCGATGAATCAAGAGTTGATCTGGTTGTATTTCTGATAGATCGTAAAGATTTGGATGATCAGACGGTTGATGAATATAATTCGTTTGAAAAAGACTGTGTAGACAACACAGACAGTACACATGTACTTATAAAAATGCTGAAATCATCAGAAAAGAAGATGATTGTTACAACAATCCAGAAGATGGCTAATGCTGTCAAGAATCCAAAATATGCAGCTGTAATGGATACATACAAAGAAAAAAAGGTAGTTTTTATTATTGATGAGTGTCATCGTTCCCAATTCGGAAAAGATGCATGGACAAATTCAAAAGCATTTTGAAAGGGCTAATTATATTGGATTTACTGGAACACCTATTTTTGAAAAAAATAAAGGGGCGGATGGTCGTACAACAGCAGATGTGTTCTATGCTGGTGATAAATTGGACTCATGTCTGCATAAATATATGATTAAAGATGCTATAGCAGATGGAAACGTGCTTAGATTTTCCGTAGAGTATCAGCGGACTATATTTGCAAAAAAGATTGCTGTAAAAGGGCTTGATCCAGAACAACTGGATGATCCTGATTACTGTAAGCGTCATAGAATTGATATGGAACCGCTGTATCATGATGATGAGCGTATCGCAGATATTGCAAAGCATATCATGGAACACCATGAACAGCATGTACATCCACAGGGTAAAGATATTTATACAGCACTGTTTGCAGTAGATAAGATTCAGACGCTTGGTAAGTATTATGATGAGTTTAAGAAGCTGAACGATGCTGTACCAGAAAATAAGAGATTAAAAGTGGCTGCAATCTTTTCTTATCAGGCTAATGAGGATATGGATGATGGTGCAGATGAGCATTCACAGGAACTTCTTGATCGTTGTATTAGGGATTACAGCGAACTGTATGGTAAAGTGTTTAAGATTGATACATTTGATGCGTACAGGAAAGATATTGCTAATAGGTTGAAACAGAAGATTTTACCGCAGATTGATATTCTCTTGGTAGTCAATATGTTCCTGACCGGATTCGATGCAAAGCCATTGAATACGCTGTATCTGGACAAGAATCTTATCTGGCATTCACTTGTACAGGCATACAGCCGTACAAACCGTGTAGATAAGGTAACAAAGCAGTTTGGACATATTGTATCTTATCGTAATATCAAGAGGTGGCAGGATGAAGCATTGACATTGTTTTCAGGAGATGGGGATCCGAATGAGTATCTATTAGAGGATTATGAATATTATGTGAATCAGTGGAAAAATCAGGAACATGTTCTTAGAAAGATTGCGCCGGATATAGATGCCGCAGGACAGCTCAAGTCAGAAGATGAAATCCGCATGTTCATCATCGGATTTCGTTCGATGGTGAAGACACTTGCTACTTTGAAGACTTTTTTAAAGTTTAAATGGGATGACCTGGCAGATGTGATGGACGAGAATGAATACGAAGGATTCAAGAGCTGGTATCTGTATTACAAAGACCAGACGCATAACCCTAATCCAAAAGTTCCTGTTCCGGTTGATGTGGATTTTGATATCGAGCTTGTGAGAACAGATCGAATCAATGTCGTGTACATCTTGAATTTGTTAAAAAATGCAACAACTCATGATAAGACAGAGGAAGAAAAGCAGCAGGATGTTGATTTGATTCTGCGTGAGATTGAGCGTTCTGATAATGAATCGTTGAGACTTAAAAAGGAAGTTATGAAACAGTTTATTTTGACCAGATTCTATGATTTGCCAGAGGATGCAGATGTAATGGAAGCATTTACGCAGTTTGAGAAAGAGCAGATGAAGGCTGACATGGAAGTATTTGCGTTTAATAATAAGATTGATTGTTTCTGTGTATTAGATATATTTTCTAACTATGTATTTAATGGAACAATTTCGGATGATGTTATTCGTAAGAGACTTAAAGTGTATAAGCTGGGATTGTTGGAAATGACGAAGCTGACAAAATCAGTAAAGACATTTGTACAGGACACATATAATAAATATAAGGCAGAAGACGAATAAAGGAGAAACTATGATAGATACAAATACATATCAAGCTCAGGCAAATGAGCTTTCGCAGAAACTATGGGCTATTGCGAATGATCTTCGAGGCCAGATGGATGCATCAGAATTCAAAAATTACATTTTGGGGGTTATTTTTTACCGATATTTGTCAGAGCGCACAGAGATGTATATGGAAGAGATTCTTAAAAATGACGATGTAACGTACGAAGAAGCTTTTGTAGATGATGATTATAGACCTGTTGTAGAAGATTGGTCTTTATCCAAACTGGGATATGTCATCAAGCCGGAAAATCTGTTCCGCAATCTGATTCGTAAGATTACAAAATTTGAGAATGATGCTGATAAGTTCAGCGTGGAGGATTTTGAAAAAGCAATCAATGACCTTGTAGGTTCTACAATGGGGCATGAATCCAACAAAGCATTTGATGGATTGTTCAATGATATGCGTTTACAAGATCAAAGACTGGGTGAAACTGTTGCAGATCGCACGGACATGATTAGCCGCGTGATGGTGCGTGTGGCGGATATTGATTTTGATTTACAGGACTCTCAGTTTGATGTACTGGGTACAGCATATATGATTCTGATTGGTCTTGTTTGCTTCAGATGCAGGAAAGAAAGGTGGGGAGTTCTTTACTCCAACTGGTCCGAGTAAATTATGTGCTACACTTGCAGCATCCCTTGGATTAGATGAAGCAAAGACTGTCGGTGACTGTACCTGCGGTTCTGCATCTATGTTACTGGAAGTACAGAAACATCTGACAACTGGACGTGTAGGTCATTTCTATGGTCAGGAGCTTAATGCGACTACATACAACTTGAGCCGTATGAATATGATTATGCATGGTGTAGATTGGCAGAATTTTGATATTTATAAAGGTGATACCTTAAAAGATGATAAGTATGGTGACGACTTGAAGCTGACTGTACAGGTCTGCAATCCACCGTATAGCTTGAAGTGGTCAGCCGATAAGAAATTTGAGGATGACCCACGATACAGCGGAGTAAAGCTGGCACCGAAAGGACAGGCTGACCTTGCCTTTGTGGAGCATATGATTTATCACATGGATGAAACAGATGGTCGTGTGGCGGTGCTTTTACCACATGGTGTACTGTTTCGAGGGGGTGCAGAAGAAGCTATTCGCAAGTATATCATTAAAAATCTGAATAAGCTGGATGCAGTTATTGGATTACCAGCAAATTTGTTTCATGGAACAGGAATCCCGGTGTGTGTACTGGTGTTGAAAAGTAATAGAAATGGTAATTCTGGGAATATTCTTTTTATTGACGCAAGTAAAGAGTTTAAGGCTGGAAAAAATCAGAATATACTGGAACAGGAGCACATTGATAAGATTGTAGAGGCATATGAAAAACGTGTAGATATAGATAAATATGCACATGTAGCAGACATGACTGAGATTGAAGAAAATGGCTACAATCTGAATATTCCGAGATATGTTGATACATTTGAGGAAGAAGAACCTGTGGATTTAGAGGCTGTAAAAGCAAAGATTAGGGAACTGGATTCAGAAACAAAAGCTGCTATTGATAGAGCTGAAAGCTTTATGAGACAGCTTGGACTGTAAAGGCAGGTGATGAGTATAATGCTTGTTTTAAATATAATTACAATTCTTGTGAGTATAAGCAGTATTGTTGTCAATATTTGGATTAGTATGATTAAGAAACCATTGTCATTTGATGTTGAGAACATTGAGATTGATAATTCATTTGATATGTTATTTGATATAGATGGTAAGGTTAAAAATGAAGTTACAGTGTGGTGTGCTAATTATAATAATCAAGATATTTTGCTGCATTTACAAGATGGCTATATTCCAGTAAAGAATAAAGAAAAAGGTATTTATGAGCTATATAATGTAGAGAAACAGTATTTTACTTTAAAGGCAAATAGTTTTTCCGACATAAAAATCAAAGTGAATGTTGGGGAGATGAAAGATGACACAACTGACAGTGAAATTTTTCTAGGCTTTAAATATTATAATGGTATGCGAATGAAAACATTCGAGTACAAAAAGGAAGTGAAAAATAAATGTATGAACCGAAGTTGAGATTTACAGCCGATGATGGAAGTAAGTTTCCAGATTGGGAAGAAAAAAAGTTGGGTGAAGTTGCTACCAGAGTGACGAGAAAAAACAAAGATAATATAACGAATATTCCATTGACAATTTCTTCTGTAGATGGCTTGATTGACCAAAGAGATTTTTTTAATAAAGTTGTTGCTAGTAAAGATATGTCTGGATACTATTTATTGAATAATGGTGAATTCGCATATAATAAGAGTTATTCAAAAGGGTATGATTTTGGTTCAATAAAAAGGCTGGATTTGTATGATTGTGGTGCGTTATCAACGTTATATATCTGCTTTGCACTTGATGGAAAGGAAAATTCTGATTTTTATCAAAAGTATTTTGATAGTTTATTATGGTATTCAGAATTGCAGAAAATATGTGCAGAGGGAGCTAGAAATCATGGATTGTTAAATGTTCCAACAAATGATTTTTTTCAGTTAAAATTGTGTGTTCCTAGTTCAAAAGATGAACAGAAGAAAATTGCAGATTTCTTATCAATAATTGATGCAGTTATTGAGAAACAAAAAGAGACTGTTGAAGTGTGGGAAGAACGTAAAAAAGGTGTAATGCAGAAGCTGTTCAGTCAGAACGTTAGATTTAAAGCAGATGACGGAAGTGAGTTTCCAGATTGGAAAGAAAAGAAAATGGGTGATGTATGTAATACATTTTCTGGTGGAACACCAAAATCTGGAGAAGGTCGTTATTATGAAAACGGAACAATAAATTTTATACGTTCTGGAGATATCCATGGTAGTAATACGGAGTTATCAATCACAGAAGATGGTTTGAATGAATCATCAGCAAAGTTAGTTGTAATTGGTGATATTTTGTATGCACTTTATGGTGCGACAAGTGGAGAGGTTGATATTTCAAAAATCAATGGTGCTATTAATCAAGCCATTTTATGTATTAGGCCAATAGATGGATATGATAGGAAATTCATCGTTGAAATTTTGAGATATAATAAAGAAAATATTTTAAGAAAGTATCTTCAAGGTGGACAAGGAAATTTGTCTGCTCAAATTATTCAAGGTTTGCATTTTGAGTTTCCTTGCCTTGTTGAACAACAAAAAATTGAAGATTGCCTTTCATCACTTGATGATGTAATCAAGAAACAAAAAGTAACATTAGCAACATGGGAAGAAATGAAAAGAGGTCTGTTGCAGCAGATGTTTGTGTGAGAACAATTAATAAGATGCCAGAATACATAAGAATATTATTATAGAAATAAACTGGCAAATTTATGTCAAGCTACGGTTTTTAAATGAAAAAGGAATTTTATGGGTGAAAAGTTCTTGAAACAAAATTATGCTGCCTATGCTTAGTAACGTTTTGTTTATTTGTATTTGGAAAATATGTTATCAGAAAAAGATATATTTATACGGATAGACTATAAAATGCATGAATTTTTAAGGAGAAAAAGTAATGAGTGATACTAAGAATTCGGTTTTACCTGATATAATTGAGCCAATGTCTAATGCAATCCAACAGAATATTCCAGAAACTGCGAAACAAGCAGATGGGGCTTTATCTACTGTTGTTGGCTTTTTTAATAATGTTGTTTTGTATCCTGTAAAAAAAGCAAACTTGACATTCAGATATAAAATGGAATCATTTGAAGATGATTTGAAAAAGAAAATTAAGAACATTCCAGAAGAGAATCTTCAAGTTCCACCAGTTAAAATAACGGGACCTGTTTTAGAAGCTTTAAGATATGCGTATGATGAGGATGAATTAAGAGAAATGTATGAGGAAATGCTGGCATCGGCCATGGATAATCGAAAAGTCAAGCAGGTACATCGATCTTATGTAGATGCGGTTAGACAAATGGAACCATTAGATGCACAAGTGTTATGTAGAATAAATAATTATAATCAGATTACAGCTGTTCATGTGAAGATGTATTTAGCCGAAAGTCAGCAGGAATATTATATTGATGCTATGCCATATCATTATAATGCTTTATTATGTGATCTTGGAGACCCATTTCAAATTTCAGCATCAATCAGCAACTTACTTAGACTGGGGTTACTGATTTCTACGCTTGGAATTTTAAGTGAAGGTGTGGCAGAGCAGATTGAAAAAGAAGAATATATTCAGAAACGTTTTGAACTCTTTAGTCAACAGCAGGGAGGAGCAAGAATAGCCGTATCTGGTGATTGTGACATCATTTCTTTAGATAGTTATGGAAGAAACTTCGTTGATGTATGTATTTCAAAGAAGGAGATAGAAAATAATGGCAATTAAATATCTATAAATTACACATCAAATAACACAAGTTACCAATACATTTTCAAAGAATGAAGTGAAGACATGAAGATTTCTGAAAGTAGTATTGGAATAATATTAAATAAAACAGGAGAGATGAGTAATGAGTGATAATCCTTTGGTTTCTAGCAATGGAAAATTTTATAAATAAAATGAAAGCCCGAAACAGTTTTGACGAATTTGTAGATGCTATAGATTCCGAATCTGATGAGATTCAAAAAACGCTATCGCTTATAGATGATGTTGTTGCAAATAATGAATCTACGGGATTTAAAAAATGTTTAGAAAGTGGGACAGAATATTATCGTGCTCATATTATAGATCCTGCTGATGATGGTAATTAAAAAAAGGGCTGTGTAAAACTCAAGATAACAAGCTAAAAGGATATAATGAATTTAATTCAAGAGAACCTCTGCTAGGTGTTCCGGGAGCAGGTAGAAATAATATAGAGGGTACATCTTATTTATATATCGCTTCTAATCCTGGAACAGTATGCACAGAAATTAAATCTGATCTAAGCGATTTAATCTCTTTCGCTATTTTCAAAATAAAAAAGCCATTATACATTTATGATTTTTCAACTGATATAGACAAAAATTTAGAGATAAATGATGAGATTTATGATATGGATCTTAAAACGTTTTTTAGTGAGTTAATGTACCATTATACTCAGCCAGCCGCAAATAAAAATATTTATCGATTAACTCAGGTGATTTCTGACCATTTAAGAAAAACCGGTATAGACGGAATAGGCTATAAAAGTTATTTTTGCCCTAATGGTGTAAATTATACTATCTTTAATTCTCATCCCTCTGCGATTGAATTATGTGATAGTAGAGTTGTATTGCATAAACGAGCTATTCATTCGTTTTGGAATTTTAATAATGAAACAGCTATTATATCTTCAGATACGGATACTCTTGCATACAATAAAGAAATTGCAAGTCAGCATAGAAAGCATTTATTGCAACGATTTAAGAGACAAGAAAATTATATGAATTAAATGATAATTCATATTGTATATATAAAAAGTGGAGTAGGATGTGATGGAAAGATACATAGGAAATGCGGATACTAATTGAAAGATTTTGTGAGCTTTATTAAGAATTACTTGACGAGAGATTTTATCTATTTTTTTTCACAATTATCAATAGAACTATATAAGAATCAGCAAAATATGTCAGTAGATGAAATAAAGTGTAGTATGACATTTCCTTTGAATGTAATTTTACACGGATTTATACATCGGCAAATACAGGTAAAGCTGTCAGCATGGGATATTCAGAATATGGCGTATATCTCTATAGTCAATGCAAATGATCATAGAAAAGAGGTTATGACAAGGGAAAAAGTTGGTATTGTGGTAAACTTATATAGGGGATATGAGAATGAACATTCCAATAGTGAATATATCAAAGATGCAAAATGGTCTGATATATGTAAGTTTATGATGGGCATGTCATATGAACAATTTAAGTATCAGAATTTGGCATGGACATATCAGAATTTTAGTAGAAATTATCATATTTTGCTTGGATCAAGTAAGATTAATAGGGATAAGATTATAGATATAAATGAAATCACAAAAAAGTGTTTGATATGAATGTAGAAGAGTATATGATAAATCTACTTTATTTGTTATGGTTATGTAGCAAACGTCCAGATCCATTAGGGGCAGAGGATGACTTATATAAACATGGTGTAAACAGTATAATCACTAAAGAAAATTTGGAGAAGATTATTAATCACTATTCGGTTACATATGATGATGTAAGGAAGTCTTCGATACAGAAACAATTATTTTATAGCAAACCTTTTGTAATTACACAAAAACACAAAGAGCCGATTATGGTCAGTATATATTTAGTCCAGATGCTTATGGGAGATGGACTATATTGGTTAATTCGGGATTATTATTGTAAGAATGGTATGGGATTAGGATTCATTAATGCTTTTGGAACAATGTTTGAAGAATATTTTATGGAATTGGCAGATACTTATTTGACAGAAGATATGTGGTATAAAATTCCAGAACATGAAAAAAAGAGTGCAGATTTCTTTGTAGAATTTGATGATATGGTATGTCTGTTTGAATTGAAATCCGGATTACTTGGAATAAATGCAAAGCAACAGACTCCAGATGTTCAACAGATTGACATATTTTATGAGAGAAATATTTTAGAAGCATATAAACAACTTGACATGTCTGAAAAAGAATATAAGGGACAAAAGCCGGTTATTAAGATTTTTTTGTTGTATGAGACAATGACGAATACACAAATGGTTATGGCTTCATTACCAGAGATATTTGTTTATGATAGCAGATATTATATCATGACAATAGAAGATTTGGAGATGATGTTGGCGACATATAAGAAAGATAAAGAAAAGTTTAAAAAGGTGGAAAAAACATTAATTGCTAATCGAAACAGTAGTGATGAGTTTATAAGTGTTTTACAGATTTTGAATGATTGTGGTGCTATTGGAGATATGCATTTTATCGAAGACAGGGATTATTTTATGAAAATAGCAAAAAGAATGGAAAGTGAGTTAGAGATATAATGTAGTGATTGATAATAATCAGATATTTTACTATATTGCATGAGGATTATGATTTTGCGAAAATTAAAAGAGATCTATGAGCGGTTATTTATTATGGGAACAAAAAACAACAACAATTTATTTTACACCTGTGCTCTTATCGAATACATAGGGAGACAGGTAAAACGCAGGCGCAGCGAGGTAGTGGACTTACTTACAATAGACCGTATCCAGCGTATATATGAGTATGCAGATGTATTTCATTGTGAACCGATAGAGAAGGTGGCATATGAATTTATCATGGAATGCAATATGAGTAAGGGAAACTATGACAATGTGGCAGAGTGTCAATATAAGATACCGGATTATTGGGATATTGGAGAAGTATACGAAAGATTAATAGAGGATAGTTATGATGATGAAGATATTGTAAATGGTATATGGGCAGTATACCATTCATGGATAGATTCACATATTTCATACTACAACTCAGATTTCTACTATCAGCCAAGAGACTATATAGCAGCGTGTTTTGAGGAGGGGGATGTTTTATAGAATATTAAGAGAAAACACTAACACACCAGTTATGACATGTCATGGTGCATAAAAAAGAGACTCTATCTGTTTTTGATATGATTTACCACCAAATAAGATGAGTGGTCAAGAAAATCTTTCAAATCTGGATAAAATAAGGATAATTAATCTTAATATTGCTATGCGATAATATAAATGTTATTCTGAATTAAAAGAAATTAATCAGTGGGAGGCACATATATTGGGTATTTATATAAATCCGTCAGACAGATCATTTGAAATGGCATTAAATTCAGAAATTTTTATTGACAAAAGTGGGTTGATAAAAGAAACAAATAAATGCATAAATACACTCCAAAGATATATGTGTGTAAGCCGTCCGAGGCGTTTCGGAAAATCAATGGCTATGGATATGCTTTCAGCATATTATGAGAGAAATATCAATACGGAAAAACTTTTTGGCAATTTGGAAATAAGTCAGGATCAATCATATAAAAAGCATCTTAATCAATATGATGTTTTAAAGATTAATATGCAGGATTTTTTAAGTGCGGCTCATTGTGTTGATGATATGCTTAAGATGTTGAACAATGATATAATTAAAGATTTTTCATTAGAATATAGTGAGGTAAATTTCCGTGATGAAAATAATCTCATGCGTGTGATGCAGGATGTGTATGCGGCAACAGGAAGACCATTTGTGATACTTATTGATGAATGGGATTGTCTGTTCAGGGAATATACACAAGATAAAGATGCACAGAAGAAATACCTTGATTTTTTGCGTGGCTGGTTAAAAGACAAGGATTATATCGCATTGGCATATATGACAGGAATACTTCCAATAAAAAAATATGGATCACATTCGGCTCTTAATATGTTTACTGAATATTCTATGACAGATATGGGAGCGTTGGCAGAATATTTCGGTTTTACAGATGATGAAGTGAAAAAATTATGCGCTAGATATGAAATGGATTTTGATGAAGCCAGGGCATGGTATAATGGATATAAACTTGTATCCCACAGCAGATATGGCACAAAAACATATTCGATGTATAGTCCAAAATCTGTAGTTGAGGCAATGCTGAAGCATAAATTTGGAACATATTGGAATCAGACCGAAACATACGAGGCTTTGAAAGTATATATACAGATGAATATGGATGGACTTAAAGATGCAGTGATAAAGATGCTGGCAGGTGAGAGTATTATGATAAACACAGGCACATTTGCGAATGATATGACATCATTTGCAACAAAAGATGATGTGTTAACACTTTTGGTTCATCTTGGATATCTGACATATGATAGTGAAAATGAAATGATAGCAATTCCAAATCGTGAAGTATCAAAAGAATATATAAATGCGATAAGTACGATGGATTGGACGGAAGAGATAAAATTTAAATGACTACAAAGGAAATCTGCTTTTAGCTGGGATCAATTATAACAAGAAAACTAAAAAACATGAATGTGTTATTGAAAAATGGGAGCTGTAAGCTTCCATTTTTTACCTATAAGCTTCCATTTTCCACCTTGCAAGATATTCCATTATGCTTTAAAATATTTATAACTATGTACAGATGTCTGAACCAGAATACATCTGATCTTATAACAACTACAAACATAAATATTTAAGAGGACGAAAACATGATAAACAAATTAGTAGACAAAATCAAAAAAACAAATGCACCTATAGTTGTAGGCCTTGATCCAATGCTTTCATATGTGCCGGAGCACATCCAGAAGAAAGCCTTTGAGGAGTTTGGCGAGACACCGGCAGGAGCAGCCGAGGCAATATGGCAGTATAACAAGGCAATCGTAGATGCTACATATGACCTGATCCCAGCTGTAAAGCCACAGATCGCCATGTATGAGCAGTTTGGTGTTGAGGGTGTAAAGGCATTCCAAAAGACAGTAGATTACTGCCATGAGAAAGACCTTGTAGTTATCGGAGATGTAAAGAGAGGAGATATCGGATCTACATCTTCAGCATATGCTACAGGACATCTTGGAAAAGTACAGATAGGAAGCAAGAGCTATTCTACATTTAATGAGGATTTTGCAACAGTAAATCCGTACCTTGGAACAGACGGAATCAAGCCATTTGTTGACGTATGTAAAGAGGAAAAGAAAGGAATCTTCATACTTGTAAAGACATCTAATCCATCAAGCGGGGAATTTCAGGACAGAGTTATAGACGGACGTCCATTATATGAATGGGTAGGCGAGAAAGTTGCTGAATGGGGATCTGACTGCATGGGAGATTCATACAGCTACGTCGGAGCAGTTGTCGGAGCAACTTACCCAGAGCAGGGAAAGATTCTCCGTAAAGTAATGCCAAAGAGCTTTATCCTTGTACCGGGATATGGTGCACAGGGTGGAAAAGGTGCTGACCTTGTACATTTCTTTAATGGGGATGGACTTGGCGCTATCGTAAACTCATCACGTGGAATCATTGCAGCATACAAACAGGACAAATATAAAGATATGGGAATCACACCTGAAAACTTTGCTGATGCATCACGCAAGGCGGTTGAAGATATGATCGAAGACATCGCAGGAGCGCTTGCAAACCGCTAAAAGGCTGGATTTTGTTGAAGAAAATCATAAAGACAATTAGAAAAAAACACAAACAGGTTCATTTTAAATATAACCAGGGAGAAAAAATGGCAGAGAAATTTGAGGAGATAGCGGTTGTAGTAGACCAGAATGCGCTTGGCAGCGGGATCTATGACCTTACACTTAAGACAAAAAATATAGCAAAAGCGGCAAAAGCAGGACAGTTTGTATCAGTTTATTCCAATGATAAGAGCAAGCTTCTTCCACGTCCGATCAGCCTTTGTGGAATCGACAGGGATGAGGACACGATAAGACTTGTTTACCGCGTGACAGGTGAGAATACAGGAACAGAGGAATTTTCAAAGCTTGTTATGGGAGACAGGATACGGATACTTGGACCTTTAGGTAACGGATTTACAGTAGAACCGGGAAAGAAAGCATTTCTTATCGGTGGAGGAATCGGAGTTCCGCCAATGCTTCAGCTGGCAAAGGATATAAATTCAGGTGTTGTTCAGACAACCGTTGCTGTTGATACAAATACTCAGGAAAAAGGGCAGACAGAGGAAAAGCAGATAAACGGCCATGGCAAAAAAATATGCGATATGAACATCATCATGGGATACCGTGACGAGAATACATTCCTTCTCGATGAATTTAAAGAGCAGGCAGATTCATTTGTCGCAACAGAGGATGGAAGTGTCGGAACAAAGGGCAATGTCATTGATGCGATAAAGGAAAATGGCCTTGAGGCGGATGTGATCTATGCGTGTGGACCAATGCCAATGCTTCGTGCATTAAAAGCTTATGCGATGGAGCATGATATGGAATGTTATGTTTCGATGGAAGAGCGCATGGCATGTGGAATCGGTGCATGTCTTGCCTGTGTCTGCAAGACAAAGGATAAGGATGCACACAGCAATGTAAACAACAAGCGTATCTGCAAAGAAGGTCCTGTTTTCAATGCGAAGGAGGTAGAGCTGTAATGAACTCATCAGATATAAATAAAACAGATATCAATATGTCGGTAAAAATAGCCGGAGTTGAGTGGAAAAATCCTGTTACAGTAGCTTCCGGAACGTTCGGTTCAGGTGCAGAGTACAGTGAGTTTGTAGATTTAAACAAGCTTGGTGCAGTCACTACAAAAGGCGTTGCAGACAAGCCATGGGAAGGAAATCCTACACCGAGAGTTGCAGAGGTATATGGCGGAATGTTAAATGCGGTAGGCCTCCAGAATCCGGGAATAGAGCTTTTTTGCAAGAGAGATATCCCTTTCTTAAAGAAATACGATACAAAGATCGTCGTAAATGTCTGCGGACATTCAGCGGAAGAGTACATTAATGTCGTAAAAAGACTTGCGGATGAGCCAATCGATATGATGGAGATCAATATATCATGCCCGAACGTCAAAGAGGGCGGTATTGCTTTCGGAACAGATCCAAAGGGAGTCGAGGCTATAACAAAAGAAGTCAAAAGATACGCAAAGCAGCCTGTCATCATGAAGCTTTCTCCTAATGTCACAAGTATTGCAGAGATAGCAAAAGCAGCTGAGGCTGGTGGAGCGGATGCGGTTTCACTTATCAATACAATAACAGGGATGAAAATAGACATTAACAGGCGCAAGTTTGTACTTGCAAACAAGACGGGCGGCATGAGCGGTCCAGCGGTACATCCGGTCGCAGTCCGCATGGTTTATGAGACTGCAAATGCAGTAAACATCCCGATCATAGGAATGGGTGGAATAACAAATGCCGCAGATGCGATAGAGATGATCCTTGCCGGTGCAACAGCTGTGTCGGTCGGAACAGCAAATTTTGTAAATCCAAAGACAACAGAACAGATAGTTGATGGAATTGCAGAGTATATGTACAAATATGGTGTAAGAGATATAAAAGAGCTCGTAGGAGCTGTGAAATAAGAAAAACTGATCACGAATTTAAAATATCATGGTTGATGTTTTCTTTAAAAATATGGTGGAAATCGTGAAATGAACCACTGAAATTTCCGAGTATCCACATAATCTTTGTAAAGGCAGCCTCAAGGGTCATATCATACGTCTGGAGATATCTGAAGCGGTTCTGTATACGCTGACCGACTTCATAAGTTGCGATATCACTTCCCTCGTATGTGACCTGGGTTGCCATTATTATTATCTTTTCGTTTTCCGCGTATTTATCTTTTAATCTTCCAAGATCATCGATCAGATTGATCGGTATACCACCGACACCAAAGCTTTCTATAATAATGCAGTCATACTGCCGAAACAAAGTTTCAAGAATGTCGGAAGTTATTCCCGGGGTAAGCTTTAATACAAATACTTTGGGATTAAGTGAATGATAGAATTTAACCCCGCCTGTCACAGGTTCATTTATGAAACGGATGATTTTTCCGTTGTTCTGGACAGATGCAATGGATGGATAATTAATGCTTGCAAAAGCGTCAAAACTGAAGCTCTTGTTCTTTTTAGCGCGGGTTCCTGCGATAACTTTTCCGTAAAAAACAACATTTACATTATTTGAATCAGGGTCAGCTGCATATAAAATAGAATCCATGAGATTCTTTTTCGCATCAGTTATCTCCATGCCTATTGGTTTTTGGGAACCTGTAAGGACGATAGGCTTTGGGCTGTTTTGTATGAGATAAGAAAGGGCGGCAGCTGTATACGCAAGCGTATCAGTGCCGTGACATATGACAAAGCCGTCAAATCCTTCATAATATCTTTCAATCGCTTCTGAAATCATAAGCCAGTGTTTATAATATACGTCAGTACTGTCAAGGTTACAAAGCTGAAGAGTTTCTATTTCTATGTCAGCTGGAATTTCTGGTATGAATTCTAAAATCTGTGGTGCGTTTAATCCGGGAATGAGCCCGTTTTCACTCTTTACGGAGGCTATCGTTCCACCGGTAAATATTATAAGAATCTTTCGCTGTGCCATATGTTTCTCCTGATTACTGTTAAATTCCATGCCTGTCTGTGGTGGACGACGTATAGTGTGGACACTCGATATGTTTTTGAGTCGTGTGGGCGTTAATGTCGCAATAGACGTAGCGGTCGGCACAAAAAATTCTCGTTCAAGCCTCAAAGTCTTCCTACTGTGATAGCGGGTCGATGGCGCGTTTGATTTTTTGTGCCGTAATATACAATACGGCTATGCGGCATTTACGCCCACTAGACGAAAAAACCTTGAGAATGTCCGCACTATACGTCGTCCACCACAGACAGGCATGGAAAGTTTCTGTTATTTACACATATTTATAAAGTGTTCATGAATGACTGTATTGTCGCTCATTTCAGGATGAAATGCAAGCCCAATCTGGTTTTTATATTGTACGGCAACGATTTTATCGTCGACTGTCGCAAGAATATCGACATCCGGTGTACATTTTTCGATATAAGGTGCGCGGATGAATACCATAGGGTATTCGCCGAAGCCTTTAAGAGGCGCATCTGTTATAAAGCTTCCAAGCTGGCGGCCGTAAGCGTTCCTTTTTACGGTTACAGGCAGTGTGCCGAAATATCTGGCATCGTCATTAGATATATTTTCTGATAAAAGTATAAGTCCGGCGCATGTCGCAAGAACCGGCATGCCATCTTCGATCATCTTTTTTATCGGGGTAAACATATCAAGCTGCTTTAAAAGCTTGCCCTGAACTGTACTTTCGCCGCCCGGAAGGATAATGCCGTCTATACCGTCAAGGTCAGATTTTTGACGGAGTTCGACACACTCGGTGCCGAGACTCTCTATCATTTTTTTATGTTCGATGAAAGCGCCCTGAAGTGCTAGAACTCCAATCTTCATTCTATTTACCTCTTTCTTCCATTATAAGAGAAATTTCATCTGCATTTATTCCGACCATTGCAGGACCGAGATCCTCTGAGAGCTTTGCGATAAGAGCAGCATCTTTATAATTAGTAACTGCCTGTACGATTGCTGAGGCTCTCTTCTTTGGATCGCCTGATTTGAAGATTCCTGATCCGACGAATACACCTTCTGCTCCGAGCTGCATCATAAGAGCTGCATCGGCAGGAGTTGCAACACCGCCGGCTGCAAAGTTTACTACAGGAAGTTTTCCGTTATCATGCACATACTGTACAAGCTCATAAGGAACCTGAAGCTGTTTTGCTTCTTCAAAAAGCTCATCCTCACGAAGTGATGTGATCTTTCTGATCTGTGAATTCATTTTTCTCATGTGACGTACAGCCTGAACGACATCACCTGTACCAGGCTCACCCTTTGTCCTGATCATAGAAGCTCCCTCGTTGATACGGCGGAGTGCTTCACCGAGATCCCTTGCTCCGCAGACAAATGGAACCTTAAATTGTGTTTTGTCGATATGATAAACGTCATCAGCAGGTGAAAGAACCTCTGATTCATCAATATAATCGATCTCTATGGCTTCAAGGATCTGTGCCTCAACAAAATGTCCGATACGGCATTTAGCCATGACAGGAATGCTGACGGCCTCCTGGATACCCTTTATCATTTTAGGGTCGCTCATACGTGAAACACCACCGGCTGCCCTTATATCAGCAGGGATACGCTCAAGTGCCATAACTGCACATGCGCCTGCCTCCTCAGCAATCTTTGCCTGCTCCGGTGTAGTGACGTCCATGATGACGCCGCCCTTTAACATCTGGGCTAAGCCTTTATTTAATTCGTACTGTTTATTATCCATTTTAAAAATCCTCCTGATGCGTAGTCATTAGAAATAAATTTGATCAAATTACAATTGTAATCTGTAAAAAAGTAACGCGTTAACAATTTAAAACCTGCGATAAAGATAAAACAAAACTGGATATATTGAAATATCCAATTTGATATTAAAATATAAGATCAAAATAACTTGCTGGAAATTGTTAACCGGTAAGTCCACATCCCGGACTGCACGAACAACAATTTAAATGTGGGGAGTTTTAGGTATTGATAGATTGAGAAAATATACATTGATATAAATTAAATTTATAACCGGCTAACAAATATTGATAACCCTAATTGCATTTACAAAATTAAATATAAGTGTTAACATACAATTACTTACAAATCATATACGAATAGTAGGATATGAAGCTGGAGATGCAGTTTATTATGCACAGCATATAGATCAGCGGATTCCACATATATTTATATAAAGAGGTAACAGATATGGCAAAGATAGCAAAACAGTTAACTGAACTTATAGGACACACACCATTGCTTGAACTTACAAATTATGAAAAAAACAATGGGCTTGAGGCAAAGATAATAGCAAAGCTTGAATATTTCAACCCGCTCGGAAGTGTAAAGGACAGAGTTGCTGCGGCAATGATAGAGCAGGGGATAAAGGACGGAAAGATAGATAATGAAACCATTATAATAGAGCCGACAAGCGGAAATACAGGTATAGGGCTTGCATTTGTGGCAGCTGCAAAGGGGCTTAAGCTTATCCTTATAATGCCGGATACAATGAGCGTGGAGAGAAGAAAGATAGTTACTGCACTTGGAGCACAGATCATACTTACTCCGGGACGTGAGGGAATGCGTGGTGCGATAGCAGAGGCGGAGAGGCTTAAGAAAGAATATGGCAATGCATTCATACCGCAGCAGTTTGAGAATGAAGCAAATCCTGATATACACAAAAGAACAACGGCACAGGAAATATGGGATGACACGGACGGAAATGTTGATATCTTCATATCATCGGTAGGAACAGGCGGAACGATAACAGGAACCGGGCTTGGCCTTAAGGAAAAGAATCCTGATGTAAAGATCGTAGCGGTTGAGCCGGCAGGATCACCTGTACTTTCTGGAGGGAAACCCGGACCACATAAGATACAGGGTATCGGCGCAGGCTTTATTCCAAAGGTTATGCGGATGGACATCGTGGATGAGGTCATTGCGGTTGAGAACGATGCGGCATTTGATATGGCACGTCAGGCAGCAAAAAGTGACGGACTGCTTGTGGGAATTTCGTCAGGTGCTGCGCTTTATGCGGCTGTCGAGCTTGCAAAAAGGCCGGAAAACAAAGGAAAGAACATAATTGTCCTTCTTCCGGATACGGGGGAGAGATACCTTTCAACACCACTGTTTACAGTAAAATAGATTAGAGATTGCACTGGGAATAAAGACATGAAAAAAAGACTGATAATTGCGGCAGTTCTGTCATCAATGATGGTATTTACGGCATGTTCCGGAAAATCGGATGACGGTACTATTACGATAACAAATGTTTCGTATGATCCGACAAGAGAATTTTATGAAAAATATAATAAGATTTTTGAGTCATATTATGAAGAAAAATATGGCACAAAGGTGGATGTCATTCAGTCACACGGAGGATCAGGAAGTCAGGCACGTTCAGTTGTGGAGGGCTGTAATGCTGATGTGGTTACACTTGCATTAGAGCACGATGTGGATCTTATACAAAGGACAGGACTTATAGATGAGGGCTGGATAGATGAGTTTCAAAAGGACTCATCGCCGTACACTTCAACAATAGTATTTCTTGTAAGAAATGGAAATCCCAAAGACATAAATGACTGGGATGACCTCATAAAGGATGGTGTGGATGTTATAACACCAGATCCCAAAAGCAGCGGCGGTGCATGCTGGAATTTCCTTGCAGCACTAAGCTATGCAAAAGAAAATTATGATGATGAAAAATCACAGAAAAGCTTTATGAAAAAGTTATATGAAAATGTTTCGGTTATGGATTCGGGAGCGCGCGGTTCCACCACAACGTTTGTTGAAAACGGTCAGGGTGATGTGCTCATTGCGTGGGAAAATGAAGCCCTTGCAACGCTTGATTCATATCCAGGCAAATATGAAGTTATAGATCCGTCGGTCAGCATACTTGCACAGCCGAGTGTTGCGATCGTGGATGATAATGCAAAGAGCAACAAAACAGAAGAAGTAAGCAAAGAATATCTGGATCATTTATATAGTGATGATGCGCAAAGACTCATAGGAGAGAGCGGGTACAGACCGGCAAACGAAACGATATTAAATGAGTTTTCTGATAAGTTTGATTTAAATATCAGGCTTTGGAGCATAAATGATTATGGTGGATGGGATGAAGCTTACAAAACATATTTTGATGATGGAGCAATGTTCGATGAAATCTACAGCAACTGATAAATCAATTAAATCAAAGAACATAAAGACAAGAGTTATCCCCGGATATCATCTGACATTCGGAATAGTAGTCGCAATGTTGTCGGTGATCGTCCTTATTCCGCTGGCATCAGTGCTTGTTTATTCCTTAAAGATTTCACCGGCTGAGTTTGTCGGACTTATTTTAAAGGAAAATGTAAGAAATGCATTTATAACAAGTATAGTAAGTTCATTTATCGCAGCAGTGATAAATACAATTTTTGGACTTATAGCTGCATGGACACTTGTAAAATATGATTTTCCGGGAAAATGGCTGCTTGACGGACTTATTGAGCTTCCGTTTGCACTTCCCACAGCAGTAGCGGGAATCACGCTTTCAAAGCTTTATTCGGATACAGGATTTTTCGGAAAAGGTTTATCAAAGCTTGGGATAAACATAGCATATACACAGGCGGGAATTGTTATGGCGCTTGTATTTGTTGGACTTCCATTTGTTATAAGAGCAGTACAGCCTATACTTGAAAAGATGGACGGACAGTACGAGGAAGCCGCATTCATGCTTGGGGCAAGCCCACGGAAAACATTTTTTAAGGTTATACTTCCGGAACTTAAGCCGGCACTGCTTACAGGCTTCGGACTTGCATTTGCAAGGGGAATCGGAGAGTACGGAAGCGTTATCTACATATCAGGAAACAGCGCAAAGAACAGGACACAGGTCGTATCCTATGTCATAATGCAGAAGTTAAGCTACATCGACTATGAGAGTGCGACAGCGATAGCGCTTGTGATGCTTATAATATCATTTTTATTACTCTTATTTGTAAATATAGTACAGGTAAGACAGTCACAGAGAACAAACTTATTATAGAAAGGAGCCGGAAAGATGAGTGAACAGCAGAAACTCGAAAAAAGTAAAAAGCGTACAAAAATATGCATGATCACCATAACGGTTCTTTTCATTTTTATTATGCTTGTCGTACCGCTTGTGTCAGTCATGGCAAGTGCATTAAAAGAAGGATTCGGATTTTATCTTAAAGCGGTATCGACAGAATATGTAGTGTCTGCGCTTAAGGTAACACTTATAGCAACAATATTTGCCGTAGTCATAAACACATTCTTTGGAATATGTGCGGCATGGCTTCTGACAAGATTTTCCTTCAAGGGAAAACAGATACTGGCTACACTTATAGATATACCATTTTCTATTTCACCGGTTATCGTCGGACTTGCATATCTTATGACATTCGGAAGACTTGGATGGTTTTACCCGGTGATCAGGGCATTCAATGAATTTTTCGGAACAAACATAAGGATAACTTTTGCAATTCCGGGTGTTGTGCTTGCAACTATTTTTGTGACTTTTCCATTTGTGTCGAGGGAAATAATCCCGGTTTTAAACGCACAGGGAAAAGACGAGGAGGAAGCAGCAGCCCTAATGGGAGCATCAGGACTTACCATTTTCAGAAAGATAACACTTCCTCATATGAAGTGGGGACTTATATACGGAATCATACTTTGCACGGCGAGGGCACTCGGAGAATTCGGTGCGGTAAATGCCTTATCAAAGACAAGGGGAGAGACATTTACACTTCCGCTTGAGATAGATGCGCTTTATATGTCTGGGACAGAAAGTTCGATAACATCGGCATTTGCAGTATCATCAATACTTGTTATAATAGCACTTATAATTCTCTTTGCCAGAAACATCATAGAGCACAGGTTTAAAACAGATCATTAGGATGCAGGAGGATAGAACATGTACGTTGAGATGAAAAATATATACAAAAAATATGGAAACTTCCTTGCATCGGATAATGTAAGCTTTTGTGTTGAAAAAGGAAAACTAGTCGCATTGCTTGGCCCGTCAGGCAGCGGCAAGACAACACTTCTTCGAATGATCGCAGGACTTGAGACTCCGAATTCCGGAGATATATACATAGACGGAAAAAGGGTAAATGACATACCTGCAGCAAAAAGAGGGATAGGGTTTGTATTCCAGAATTATGCATTGTTCAGGTATATGACAGTTTACGATAATGTCGCTTTTGGGCTTGAGCTTCAAAAGGTCCCGAAAAAAGAAATAAAAGAAAGAGTTATGAAACTTCTTGAGATGACAGGACTTTCCGGTATGGAAAAAAGATATCCAAACCAGCTGTCGGGAGGTCAGAGGCAGAGGGTTGCATTTGCCAGAGCACTCGCACCTAACCCACAGGTACTTTTACTGGATGAGCCTTTTGCGGCGATCGATGCGAAAGTCCGTGGAGAACTAAGGACCTGGCTTAAGGAACTTGTGGAAAAACTTGGGATCACAAGCATTTTTGTAACACATGACCAGGATGAGGCGGTCGAGGTCGCAGACGAGATAATAATTACTAATCATGGTACAATAGAGCAGATGGGAACACCGCTTGAGATATATAAATCACCGGATACACCATTTGTGGCACAGTTTATCGGACATTCAACGGTCGTTGAGGATTATGACAGACTGAAAGGCTTCGATATGATCGAAAATGCAAAACGTGCTGTGATAAGACCAGAGTTTATAAAGATCTCAAAGAGCGGCAACTTAAACAGGTATATGTCGGCCGCAGAGGAAGGAATCGTTACAGATGTCGTGTTCAGGGGAAACAGGGTAGATGTGACTGTAAATATAAACGGAATTGAGGTTACCGGTGAAAGATCATTGGAAAAAGATCTGGTAAGTGTAGGCGAGCGGGTGCATGTCCTGATCTACAGATTGTACATATTTGATGATCACAAGACATATCTCATGGAAAACAGTGAGATGCAGGAGCAGGATGTATTCTATATTTAGTATAGCGTATTATGTGTGATGTTTTGCGTATGTATGGTATGATGTCATGAATAATGCAGATATAAAGGAGATAAATATGAAAATTGAGAGCAGAAAGATTTTGCACACGGACATTCTCATAATAGGCGGCGGAACAGCTGGATGCTATAGCGCTTACTATTCGTGAAAAATCAGATTATTCAGTTATAATTGCCGAGAAAGCAAATATCAAAAGAAGCGGCTGTCTTGCAGCCGGTGTAAATGCAATAAATGCATATATAGTAAAGGGCAGAAAGCCGGAAGATTATGTTGACTATGCTAAAAAGGATGCTGACGGGATCGTAAGGGAAGACCTTCTTATGACCATGTCAGAGGGATTAAACCGTGTTACAGCGAAGATGGAGAGCCTTGGACTTGTAATCCTGAAGGATGAAAATGGCGAGTATGTTGCAAGAGGAAACAGAAACATCAAGATAAATGGTGAGAATATGAAACCTCTTCTGGCTGCGGCTGTCGAAAAACTCAAAGATGTTACTGTGATAAACAGGATAAATATCACGGACTACATAGTAGAAGATAACACGATAAAAGGAGCTTACGGCTTTTCTATAGATGATGGAACAGCCTATGAGATAAGAGCGAAAAAAGTACTCTGTGCGACAGGTGGTGCGGCCGGTCTGTACAGACCGAACAATCCGGGATTTTCAAGGCATAAAATGTGGTATCCGCCATTTAACACGGGTGCGGGATATGCAATGGGAATCAAAAGCGGCGCTGAGATGACAACGTTCGAGATGCGTTTTATAGCATTAAGATGTAAGGACACGATAGCACCTACAGGCACTATAGCACAGGGTGTCGGTGCAAAACAGATAAACTCAAAGGGCGAGGTCTACGAGACAAAATATGGTCTTACAACATCCGAGAGGGTTTATGGAACTGTAATGGAAAACTTACAGGGACGCGGACCATGTTATTTAAGAACCGAAGGCATATCGCCACAGCAGGATGAATCGCTTAGAAAAGCATACCTTAATATGGCACCGAGCCAGACACTTAAATGGGTTGAGGCAGGCAAAGATCCAAGCAGACAGAATGTTGAGATCGAGGGAACTGAACCATACATTGTCGGAGGACATACGGCAAGCGGTTACTGGGTGGATACAAACAGGCAGACAACAATAAATGGTCTATACGCAGCAGGAGATGTTGCGGGAGGATGTCCGCAGAAATATGTAACAGGAGCCATGGTAGAGGGCGAGATCGCAGCACTCGACATGATAAAAAAACTCGATGAAGAAGATGGAAATAAAAACATTAAAGCCACAGATGAAAATGACCGGAAAGCCTTTGATGAGAAAGTAAACGAATACAATAGTTTTCTTGCCGGTAAGACGCAGCAGTTTACAACGGAAGCTATTGAGGAAGCAATGCAGAAGGTCATGGATAATTATGCCGGCGGGATATCGACACATTATCAGTTTAATGAAAAGCAGCTTGAACTTGCGGACGAAAAGATAAGACAGCTTATAAGGCTTGTCGATGGACTTCATGCTGATGATATGCATGATCTGATGTTTGTATATGAGTTAAAAGAAAGACTTACGGTATGCCTTTCGGTTATAGCACATCTGGGAGCCAGAAAAGAAACAAGATGGCACAGCTTTGCCGAGAATCTGGATCATCCTGATAAAAGTGATGAATGGATGAAATATGTAAATTCTAAATATATAGACGGAAAACTTCAGATAATATATAGAGATCTTGTAGGAAGGGAGGCACATTATGAGCATAATGATCGATAAACAAAAGTGTAAGGGTACGCGGACTTTGCACAGATGTATGTCCGGAAGCCTTATTTATCAGGATGATGATAAAAAGGCATACATAAAATATCCAAAGGACTGCTGGGGATGTGCATCCTGTATAAAGGAATGCCATTTCGGGGCAATAGCGCTTTATCTTGGAGCAGATATAGGTGGAATGGGAAGCCTTATGACAGTAAGATCGACACCGGACACGCTCACTTGGAACATAGAAAAGCGTGATGGAACAAGTGAACAGATTCTGATAAATAAAAAGGAATCGAATAAATATTAGATTAAGTTGTTAATACAAAAATAAAAAAGGATGGTAGAAAACATGAGTGAATTATCACATCTTGATGAACTTGAAGCAGAGGCAATATACATAATACGTGAAGTAGCTGCTGAATGTGAAAAACCTGTTATGCTTTATTCAATTGGAAAGGACAGCTCGGTAATGCTTCATCTTGCTATGAAGGCGTTTTATCCGGAGAAGCCGCCATTTCCATTTTTACATGTAAATACAACATGGAAATTCCATGAGATGATCGAATTCCGTGACCGTATAGCAAAAAAAAGGAATTGAGATGATCGAGTACATAAATGAGGAAGGTGTAAAGCAGGGAATCAACCCGTTTGACCACGGCTCAGCATATACCGACATCATGAAGACGCAGGCATTAAAACAGGCTCTCGATAAATATGGCTTTACAGCTGCATTTGGCGGCGGACGAAGAGACGAGGAAAAATCAAGGGCAAAAGAGAGAATCTTCTCCTTCAGAAATGAGAACCACGCATGGGATCCAAAGAACCAGCGCCCAGAGATGTGGAAGCTCTATAATTCAAGGATCCAGAAAGGCCAGGAGGTCCGTGTATTCCCACTTTCTAACTGGACTGAGAAGGATATATGGCAGTACATAAAGAGAGAAAACATAGAGATACCTTCACTTTATTTTGCAAAGGAAAGACCTGTTGTATACAGAGATGGAAATATCATCATGGTTGATGATGACAGGATGAAGCTTCGTCCGGGAGAAGAGGTACAGATGAAGAGCGTCCGTTTCCGTACACTCGGATGTTATCCACTTACAGGTGGATGTGAGTCTACAGCTACAACACTTGACGAAATCATAGATGAGACATTAAGCGCTGTATCATCAGAGAGAACAACACGTGTTATCGATAATGAGGCAGCAGGAAGCATGGAAAGAAGAAAGAGAGAGGGATATTTTTAAAATGAGCGGATTATTAAAATTTATAACATGCGGAAGCGTGGATGATGGAAAATCAACTCTGATCGGACATATCTTATATGATTCAAAATTATTATATGCGGATCAGGAAAAGGCACTTGAGCTTGACAGTAAAGTAGGAAGCCGTGGCGGAGCTATAGATTACTCACTTCTTCTTGACGGACTTATGGCAGAAAGAGAACAGGGGATAACAATAGACGTTGCATACCGTTATTTTACAACAGATAAGAGAAGCTTTATTGTAGCAGACACTCCGGGACATGAGGAGTATACAAGAAACATGGCTGTAGGTGCATCATTTGCGGATCTTGCCGTAATACTTATCGATGCAAAGCAGGGCGTTTTAGTACAGACAAGACGACACGCAAGAATCTGTGCACTTATGGGAATAAGGTATTTTGTATTCGCAGTAAACAAGATGGATCTTGTCGGATATGACGAGAAGCGTTTTGATGAGATCACAAAACAGATCATTGAGCTTACAAAAGAACTTGGACTTGCGAATGTAAGGATCATTCCGGTTTCTGCAACAGAGGGTGACAACGTTACAACAAAATCAGAAAATATACCATGGTACAAAGGACCGGCACTCCTTCCTTATCTTGAGGATATAGATATCACAGAGGATGATTCGGAAGCAGGATTTTATATGCCTGTACAGAGAGTATGCCGTCCTGACCATACATTCAGAGGATTCCAGGGACAGATTGAAGCCGGAACGATAAAGGTCGGAGACGAGATCGTAACACTTCCAAGCAATGAGACAGCACATGTAAAGAGCATCCATGTAGGTGACAAGGAAAGTGATTCTGCAAAGAAAGGACAGCCGGTTACGATCCAGCTTGACCGCGAGGTTGACGTATCAAGAGGATGTGTACTTACTGTAGATTCAGGTGCACAGACAGCATCATCTATCACAGCAACACTTCTTTGGATGGATGACGAGGAGCTATACAAAGGAAAGAACTTCTTCTTCAAACTCGGAACAAAGACAATTCCGGGAATTGTGACAAGCATTGAACACACTATCGATGTAAACACAGGGGAGGAAAAACCAGCAGATACATTAAGCAAAAACGAGATCGCAGTCTGCAGGATCTCTTTTGCCGATAAAATTGTTGTCGATAAATTTAAAAATCATAAGACACTTGGAGAATTCATCCTCATAGACCGGGTTACAGACATGACATCAGCATGTGGCGTTGTCGAGGAAGTACACACGGAGGAAAGCGGTCTTTACGAGGGAAGGGTCGACAGAAACGTAAGAGCAGCCATAAAGGGACAAAAAGCTATCACAGCAGTATTTGTTGATGGTGTAGATGGTGTAAACCGTGGATTTGTCGAGGATGTAGAAAAAGCATTGAATATCGATGGAAGACACACATATCTGTATGCGCCAAAGGACGGCGAAGATTTCGTAAATGTTGTAAAACATTTAAGCCATGCAGGAATAGTTGTACTTCTCCTCATAAACAAAAAGCAGGAAAAAGTACTTGAGGCTGAGAACATCGAGTTCACAAAAGACTGGAACAAAGATGGAAAAGACGTTGAAAAAGCTGCTGAATTTATCAAAAAACAGTCAGTGTACGACGGAGTTATCGTAAATACAAGCGAGTACATTTAAAATATAAGCAGATGGATAAGCATTCTGGCATATGAAAGCCGGGATGCTTATTTTTAATGTATAAAATATTAAAATATAAATGTATTATTTTTAAACACATGATGATAATATAAGAATACTAATGCAGACTTTATACATATAGAGTGTCGATGGTGTCGGCGGGAATCCGGGCTGGGGGCTGTGCGCCCTACGGCAGTGGAACTCATTGGAATTGCTAATTTGTCGGTGTCTGCTTCCGGCTCCTTCGATTATTTATGTTCATTCTACAGCTGTACACTCACACCGCGGCGTCCGTCTATGGCACACACTCGATTTCTGACGTGTCGTGTGGGAGTTAATGCCGGTTTACAGCTATAGGTTGCACGGGCGCGCACACGTTCAAGCTCGTAAACTAAATTTACTTCACAACGTAAATAGCGCGTTTGGAGCACCCGTGCATAATAAACTCAGCTGGAAACGGCATTTACTCCCACTAGACTAAGGAGTATGAGAGCGTGTGTCATAGACGGACGCCGCGGTGCGAGTGTGCATCTGGAGAATGTACACAAACTTCGAGCCGGAAACAGACACCTGACAAATTTACGCAATTTCAATGAAATGTTCCGCGCCGTAGGGCGCACCCCCAGCCCGGATTCCCGCCGGCACTGCACCGGATAGTATGTAAAAAGTTAAAGGATAAAAATGAGAAGGAGTATTTTATATGACAACAGAAACATTTAACATCAAAGTCGCAGGCTCAATGCCATACGCAAGACTAAATACTTATATGTGGGATGAATCAGAGGAGATGCCAAAAGTAAAACGTCCTCTTATATTTATGTGCCCGGGTGGTGGATATGAGATGACTTCGGACAGGGAGGCCGATCCGATAGCACTGCAGTTTGTGGCGATGGGATATAACGTTGCAATACTGCGTTATTCGGTTGCACCGGCAGAATATCCGGTTGCGCTCAATGAGGCATTTTATGCCTTGAAACTTATATATAAAAAAAGTGAAGAATGGAGTGTCGATATAAATAAAATCTATGTGCAGGGCTGCTCTGCCGGGGGACATCTTGCTGCAAGCATAGGTATGTTCTGGCATGAGGATAAGGAACTCATAAAACCGGCAGGAATGATCTTGTGTTATCCGGTGATCACATCAGGAGAGTTTGCACACAGAGGGTCATTTGAGGCATTGCTTAAAAGCTGCTATACACCGGAAATGTTAAAGAGAAATTCGCTGGAGCTTCAGGTGACAGAAAACACACCAAAAGCGTTCATATGGCATACATACACAGATGACTGTGTTCCGGTAGAAAATTCATTGCTTCTTATCCAGTCAATGAAAAAATATGACATTCCTGTGGAATTCCATATGTATCCACAGGGCGGACATGGCCTTTCGACATGTGATGAGCTGTCAATGTGTCCAAATGGATATGGAGTACAAAAAGAGTGCAGCAGCTGGCTTGGTCTGGTAAAAACATGGCTTAGATCAGAGGATTGATTATGGATATGACAGGAAAATTAAAAGATGCTAAGGCGGATAATATTATCTGGTATAAAAACGCAGCCGGATGCTGGGAGGAGACACTTCCCATAGGAAATGGCAGCCTTGGTGCGATGATATGGGGAACACCGGAAACCGAAAAGTTTGGACTGAATCTCGACACACTCTGGTCAGGAACGAAGCGTGATACAAATAATTATGATGCAATAAATTATCTTGAGCCGGTAAGAAAAGAAATATTTGGTGGGCATTACAAAAAGGCAGCCGGTATGATAGAAAATAATATGCTCGGTGAGTTCGGCGAAAATTATCTTCCGATGGGGAATCTCTATATTAATGTTATGAAGGAAGCATATATTGCGGAAAATGATAAAAATGATACCTATGTCAGAAGCTTAAATATAAATGACAGCGTTGCACATATAAGTTACAGAATGGGAAACGCACATTACGAAAGAGAATATTTTGCAAGCTATCCGGATAAGCTTATAGCTGCATCGTACAGGGTAAGATCTTGCGGAGAAAAACAGGACAAGACATATACAATGAATCTTGAATTCTGTTTTGAGAGTGAATTAAAAACTGATGTGACGGCAGATGATGATTCTATAAATATAGAAGGACAGTGTCCGGTCCATGTGGAACCATCTTATATAGAATGTGAAGATCCTATAATCCAGGGGGATGGCGGCATTTGTTTTACGACAAAGATAAAAATTATTTCGACAGATGGAATAATAAGCTCATCTGATGAGAGAATGTGTGTAAAAGAAGCCACATACTGTCAGTTTATTATCAAATCCGTAAGCGGCAGCAGGGACGATCCTTTAAAGGTGCCAAGACTAACAGATACGGAATATGACTACGACAGACTAAAAGAGCGACATATAAAAGATTATAAAGATCTGTTTGACAGAGTGGATTTTTGCCTTAAATCAACAGACCCGGATGTGGAAAAACTTCCTACAGATCAAAGACTGCGTGGATTAGCAGAAGGAAAAAGCGATAACGCTTTATATACACTTTTTTTCCAATACGGAAGATATCTTTTAATATCATCATCGAGGAAAGGCTCGGAGGCCGCAAATCTGCAGGGAATATGGAACTGGCAGATGAGGGCACCATGGAGCAGCAATTATACAACAAATATAAACATTGAGATGAACTACTGGCCGGCATGGGTGTGCAATCTTAAGGAATGCCTTGAACCATATTATAAGCTTCTTTTTGAACTTTCAGAAAACGGAAAGAAAACTGCTCAGGTTCATTTTGGATGCAGAGGCTTTTGTGTTGGACATAATACAGATTTCTGGAGGATGACAAATCCTGTGGGTGTAAGATATGGTGCAAAAGACCATAAGGCACAGCCGGGCAGCAGTCTCTATGCGTTTTTTGTTCTGTCAGGGCAGTGGATGTGCCAGGAATTGTGGAAAAACTATGTGTACAGCAAAGATGTGGAATTTTTACATGATTTTTCATATCCGATACTTAAGGAAGCTGTACTGTTTGCTATAGACTGGCTTGTAGAATATGAAGGCAGCTATGTCACATGTCCGTCAGCGTCACCTGAAAATTCTTTCAGGACGGATGAGGGAACATCTTCAATAAGTATGGGATGCACGATGGATATGGCTATAATCCGTGAACTTTTTCAGGACTTTGAAAATACATGCCGTGTGCTCACAGATAAAAAGAAGTTTGGCAGCAGTGAACTTGCACAGGCTGGTCAGATTTTAGCTGAAATGAGAAAAAAACAGGAAAAACTTTTACCATATAAAATTGCAGATGACGGACGTCTGATGGAATGGATATATGATTTTGAGGAAACAGAACCGGGGCACAGGCACATTTCTCATGCGTTCGGGCTTTTCCCGGGAAGAACCCTAAGAGATGATAAAAAGCTAAGGGATGCCTGTGAGAAATCAATAAAACACCGTCTTTCATGTGGAGGAGGACATACGGGCTGGAGCTGTGCATGGATCGCAAATCTCTTTGCAGTGCTCCATGATGGACAGATGGCGTATAAGTATGTCAATACACTGCTTACAAAATCAATATGTCCCAATTTGTGGACAAGTCATCCACCATTTCAGATCGATGCAAATTTTGCAGGAACAATGGCAATAGCACAGATGCTTGTATGTGAAGAAGGTGAAAGCATAATAGCGCTTCCAGCTATACCAAAGGAGTGGCAGAGCGGATATGTAAAGGGACTTAGGATAAGCGGAAACAGAATTGTTGACATAGAGTGGGATGGAAATAAAAAAGATATAAAAATCAAAGATTTAAATTAGAAATACTATAAAAAATAGAGGGGAAATACATAAAAATTCCGATATCAACCATAAAAATCTAAAAAAAATCTAATTTTATCTGAAATCTATCTGAAATTTTATAGGTATCTCCTTTTTGAGAGTAATGATAATATTTTGTTAAATCAAAAGGGAGGTATGGATATGGCAAAGCAAAAAAAGAAAGCCAGCAAAAGGGCAGCCGCTGAAGGAAAAAAATTATTTCTTTTGATACTGCCGTTTTTGATTCTTACATTTATGTTCTCCTATTTTCCGTTACACGGATGGATATACGCATTTTTTGATTACAGGGCACCGCTTAAGTTATCACAATGCGAATTCGTAGGACTTAAATGGTTCAAAACTTTATTTAGCAACAAAACACAGGTTGCCCAGTTGATCCAGGTAATGAAAAACACATTTGCAATGAGTTTACTTGGAATAGCAACATCATTTTTACCGGTACTGTTTGCAGTATTCTTAAATGAGATAAAGTGCAAATGGTTCAAAAATGTTGTGCAGACACTGACAACACTTCCAAACTTCATAAGCTGGACACTTGTATATGCAGTTGCATTCAGCCTGTTCTCAACAACGGGTATGATGAACTCAGTACTGGAACATATAGGACTTATAACAGAGCCTATCAAGTTTCTGGACAGCGGAGATCATGTATGGCTGTCAATGATACTCTGGTCTACATGGAAAGGTCTTGGATGGGGATCTATCATGTATCTGGCAGCGATAGCCGGTATAGATCAGGAAATGTTTGAGGCGCAAAGGTTGATGGAGCAGGAAGATGGGCGATCATCAAAAACATTACGATACCATCAATATTACCTACATATTTTGTAATGCTTATGTTATCGATCGCCAATTTCCTTAACAACGGAATGGATCAGTACTATGTATTTATGAACTCATTCAACAAATCATCGATCCAGGTACTTGATCTATACGTTTATAACATAGGTATGACAGGAAAGAGCTTATCTCTCGGAACTGCAATCGGTATTTTAAAGAGCCTTGTCAGCGTAGTGTTACTGTTTATTGTAAATACAGCATCAAAGAAAACACGTGGCGAGACAATAGTATAGGAAGGAGAATATTATGGACAAACCAATCAAGATAAAAGTAAGTAAAGCAGACCATGTATTTAACTTCTTTAACTATTTGTTTTTTGCACTTATAACTTTGATATGTGCCTATCCGTTTTACTATCTGATCATCAATTCGATCAGTGCGAATGATTTAAGTGCGAATGGTCTTATAAACTTTTTACCAAGAAAAATACATTTCCAGAACTACATTGATGTTTTGAAAATGAGTGGAATCGGTACAGCTGCACTTGTATCTGTCGCAAGAACAGTGATCGGTACAGCCTGTACAGTGCTTGCATCAGCATACCTTGGATTTATGTTCACACAGGAAAAGATGTGGCACAGAAAATTATGGTACCGTCTTTTTGTCGTAACAATGTACTTTAACGCAGGACTTATCCCGATGTTTATGACAATGAAGACATTACACCTTACAAATTCATTTTGGGTATACATTATTCCGGCAATCGTCCAGCCATTTAATATCATAATGGTAAAGACATATGTCGAATCAATACCGAGATCACTTCAGGAAGCTGCTGAGATTGACGGTGCGGGTGTACTTACAGTATTTTTCAAAGTAATCCTTCCTACAAGTAAACCAATACTTGCAACAATAGCTATCTGGGCTGCAGTAGGACAGTGGAACTCATTTCAGGATACTTTGATATACATAACAGACCAGAAATTATACTCATTACAGTATTTATTGTATACATACATAAATCAGGCAAGCTCACTTGCTTCACTTGTTAAATCAACAGGAAATGCAGCTGCGGTAGCAAACATTGCCACGCAGCAGACACCGACATCTATCCGTATGACAATTTCTGTAATAGTTGTGTTACCAATATTGTTTATTTACCCTATGTTCCAGAAATACTTTGTAAAAGGTATCATGATAGGTTCAGTAAAGGGTTGATATTAATAAAACAGGAGGTTTTTATGAAAGCTAAAACTTTTAAAAAAGTCACAAGTCTTGCACTTGTAGGCGCAATGACAGCATCGCTTTTTGCGGGCTGTGGAAGTGACAGCAGTAAATCAAGTACTGCAAAAAATTCTAAACACGGAGGACCATACGAAGATTTTATAACAGTTGATGTGTATGATTCACAGGCAAACTTCCAGGGCATCCAGTCTGGATGGTTTGCAAAAGTTGTAAAAGACAAATTTAATATGGAACTCAATATTATTGCACCAAACGTTGCCGGTGGTGGAGATACACTTTACCAGACACGTTCAGCAAACGGAAATCTCGGAGATCTTATAATTATCAATGCTGACCAGAGTAAGTTAAAAGATATGGTTTCAGCAGATCTTCTTTACGATATGACAGATCTTATAAAAGATTGCGACAACCTTTCACAGTACAGCGATGCGATCACAGCATGTAGTGATCTTGCCGGAAAAGATGGCACATGGGCAGTCCCAAGTGAGATTACACAGGGCGATCCTACAGAACCTTCAGAAGCATCAGATCCTACAAATGCTCCATCGATCAGATGGGATGTTTACAAAGAGATCGGATATCCACAGATGTCTACACTTGAGGATCTTCTCGATGTAGGTGAGCAGATGCAGAAAGCTGATCCTACCAGTGATTCAGGAAAGCAGACATATATGTTCTCATGGTTTAAAGACTGGGATGGTGCTACAATGCAGAACGCAACAGGTATTGCAGCATTATATGGTTACCGTGCAGTTTCAGGATTTGCATTCGGAAAGAGCGATGGATCAGATGTTCAGAGTGCTATCGACAGCGATTCAGTTTATGTACGTGCACTTAAATTCATGTACGAGGCAAACAAGAGAGGTCTTGTAGATCCGGAATCTACAACACAGAACTTTGATACTCTTGCAAGCAAATACACAGATGGACAGGTACTTTACTCACTCTGGCCATGGCTTGGTTCAGGATACTACAACACAGCAGATAACATTGCAGCCGGAAAAGGTTTCCAGTCAGCTGTTATAGATGATATGCAGTGTCTTGGATACGGCGGAAGCCCACTTGGTAAAATGACAAACGCTATCATGATCGGAAGCAAAGCACAGGATCCACAGAGACTTGCAGATTTCATCGACTGGTTATACAGCCCGGAGGGAATCGAGATGAGTGCTACACAGACAGGGGGAGCATGTGGTCCAGAAGGTCTTACATGGGAAATGGGAGACGATGGACAGCCTAAACTTACAGATTTTGGTGTTAAAGCGTTCGTTGACATTGACGATACATTACAGGTTTCTGATGACTGGGGCGGCGGAACATGGAAAGATGGTATTTCAGCCCTCAACTACAAAGCAGTCGGCATGACAGCAAAGAATCAGGAAAACGGCATGTGCTACAACTATCAGACATGGGATGATTATCTTGAGAGAACAGCTTCTCCACTTTCAGAAGACTGGGCAGCACATTTTGGAGTAGATAAGACAACTACAGCTATCGACTACTTGGATAGTGTAGGAAAGATCATCACAGAGCCTGGAACAAACTATGCAGTACCTGAGTACTCAACTGATATTGCCACGATCAAAGAGCAGTGTGCACAGGTTATTCTTGAGAAATCATGGCAGATGGCATTCGCTTCAAGCGATGAGGAATTTGACAGCCTTCTCAAAGATATGCAGGATACATGTAAAGGTCTCGGATACGATCAGGTATATGAGATCGATAAAGAAAACTGTCAGGTACAGTTTGACGCATTCAATGATTCAATTGCATCAGCTTCAAGCGAGACAAAATAAAATAAGCATAATACAACAATACAAAAGCGCGGTCATCTGAAGCGCACTATAATAAAAATTATAAGTTTTTTCTGAATTCGGCAGGGCTTACATTTTTTATCTTTTTAAATTTCTGGTGGAAATAGTCCACGTTTTTGTATCCTACCTGGGCTGAAATCTCATAAACCTTAAGGTTTGTATCTTTTAAAAGCTTTGCGGCTTCTGTTATACGGACGGAATCGAGATAGCTGTTAAAGGATGTGCCGGTCTTCTGTGAAAACAGCTTTCCGAGGTATGAACTGTTGTACCCAAAGAGTGGGGCAAGTGTTTCAAGCTTAAGAGGCTTTGAAAAATTATGGTTAATATAAAAAATTATATCGTCAAAAATACTGTCGCTTGAATTGTTTCCTATAGTGCGTATTATCATTTCAAACTGTTCCGAAAAGTATGCAAGTATTTCGTACAGATAATATTTTCCTTCAATGAGCTCTATTATCGAAGAGTTATGTGCAAAAGGAATATCGGAATTTGGAAAAAGATGAAGAGTCATCTGTTTTATCTGCATGAAAATATCTGTAAGAAAATGTTTTATAGTCATAATTTTTTCGTCACATAAGAAAAGCTCATCACTGAGTCTGGAAAGCTCCTGTGATATCATGCGTCTGTTAAATGTCTGGATATAGTTAATGATTCGTTCGCTGTAGGCGTTTGCACAGTCTTGATCAAGAGACAGACCACAAACATCATGATCAGGGAGCATTTCTGCGGACAGCACATGCTGGTTTTCACTGCAGAAAAATCTACGGTTCATCAGTTTAAGGCAGATCTCGTATGAATGATGGATCTGTGAAAGGTTTGAAACGGATGGTCCATATGTAAGAAAAATGGTATCAAGCGGAGAGTTTTTCTCAGTTCCGTTATTATAATATTTAAGGCACGATTTAAAACGATCAAGGGCAAAGTTTCCCTTTAAAAGTATGACATTTGAGTTATCAATGGTTATGTGTTCAAATGAATTATTTCCGTTGTTCGTCACACGCAGCATGTCTGCAAAATTATATGACTGGTAGTATGGAGTGTAGCCTTCATACATTACGACCTGATATATCGGTGCAGTAAGTCCAAATTCCATGTAATTTATTGAGTCGTTGAATTCCCTGCCAAGTATTAGATCGCAAAAAACAGCAGATTTTGCTTTTTTTAAGTACTGGCTCATAGAGTGTGCCTGTGTACGTTTTTTACTTATTTTTTCTTTTACGGCAAGAACAGAATTTATGAGTTCATTTTCGTCTATGGGTTTGGTTAAATAAAATGAAGCACCATAATGAAGGGCTGTCTGAGCATAAGAAAAATCTGTATATCCGCTTAGTATGATGAAATCCCCTTCAAAACCATCTTCCCTTACCTTTGCGATAAGATCTGTACCATAAAGCTTTGGCATGCGGATATCGAGAAGCACAAGACCGGGATCGTAAAGCTTTATCATGCTTAGGGCTTCCTCCCCATTTGCAGCTTCGCCGCAGATACAAAAGCCAAGATTGTTCCAGTCGATGAGATGCTTTATTCCTTCCCGTACTATTTTTTCATCATCAACAATAAGTACATTTATTAACGGATTTTCCATGATGTTCCCCCTGTTTTATTCATCGTATTCAAGTTCCTGTTCGAGGTATTTATCGCGCATGAGATATAAGTCAAACAGGTCGTTTTTGTCTATGATCTTTGATAAAGGAAGTGTAAGAGTAATTGTTGTACCGGCGCTGTTTTTACTATCCACTTCAAGACCATAGTCCTCACCATACATGAGTGTAAGTCTCATGTTTATATTGCGCAGTCCGATGGATGAGGCTGTACTTAAGTTTTTCTGATAGATCCGGTCTTTTAATTTCTGCAATGTTTCTTCATCCATGCCTTCGCCGTTATCATGTATTGTAACATAAAGGTTTGGTTCTTCAAGTATAAAAGAGATTTCCACATGTCCATTCTGCGTTACACCCTCAAGACCATGAACGATTGAATTCTCAACGATCGGCTGCAACAGGAGAGGCAGAATATGAAACTGCTCAAGATTTAAATACGGTGGAACGTTTATTTTGTAGTTTACGCGGTCACCGAACCTCAGTCTCTGGATCTCAAGATATGATATAACGTGTTTGATTTCTTTCTCTATTGTTGTAGACTCGGTTCCTGTATTTTCGAGCACGTAATGCATTGTTTTTCCGAGAAGGTTTATCGAGTCGGATACATCACGGTTTCCATGTGCAACTGCCTGCATGCGGATCGTCTCAAGCGTATTGTACAGAAAATGCGGATTTATCTGGCTGGCAAGCATCTTAAATTCCATCTGCTGCTGGGAATTTAAAATCTTCTGTTCCTTTAATTTTGCCTGATAGTAAATGGTTTCCTTCTCATGTATGTAATTTACAGTAGTTTTCAGGTCATTAAATGTATCGGAAAGCTCATCGTCACCCCTAAAAGTGTCTATTATATTATAATCCCCAAGACTTGCCTGATGCATTGCAGTTTTAAGTGTCTGTATCCTCATGCTGAAATAATTTGAGAAAAATAAAATTATTCCAAGTGGGACAAGCGTTGCAAAAAGCAGGATCACACTGTAGAGTATCGTGATCTGGTTTATGTTGTCGTATGCATTTTTATCACTTACCAGTACATACATATGGTTGTCGGACTGATATGGAATGGATTGGTAAGGAATAAAGGTCTTGATCGAGGTCATACATTCTTTATTATTTATAGTGACAGGTCCTGTGTATGAATATGTCTGGTTTTTAAATTCACTGTAATGAGGCATATACTTCCAAAGCCATCCGGATTCAGAAGAGAAAAATACACGTCCCTGATCTATTGATGCCATTATTATATTATTGTTTACGAGAATTCTGTTTCTCAGGGAATTTGAATCGAGCCTTGTAACAAGGTATGTGCTGTATGGGCTGTCATTTGTCAGAAATTTTTCTATCAAAGTAAGTTCATACTGTGTATTTCCGAAACGATCCACATATGGTGCACTTGTCCATGTGGTGTATGTGTTGGCGGACATATGCAGATACCAGGGCTCTTTGGTAAATCCATCCGGAAGGCAGTATATATGCCCATTGGATGGAATGTCAGGATTGTCTGTATATACATTTATTGATTTTATCGCAGCCGAGGTTGAATAGTACGTCTCAAGCTGCGAATTGATAAGGTCGTAGGCTGCTTTTGTATCATCACTATATGAAGTATTAAAAAGATTCCTGAAACTCTGATTTTCTATTATGCTCTGGGTATTTGTACGCACAGAAGTAGTTATATCAAAAAGAGTTGATTTTACTCGTATCGCTTCTGTTTCAAGCTGTGTTTCATAGTGGCTAAGCATCTGTTTTCTTGCATTTATGATTGCAAAAAGGCCGACAACGCATATCGGGATAATGGATGAAAGCAAAAATATGAAAGTGATCTGTTTTTTTATTTTAGAGCCGGGAATGTGGCTTTTTATTTTCTCGATTATCATTGTGTATTATCCTTAATATATGTACTCTGAACTGTAATTTATAGAGAAAGTGTTGGGAGGAAGCTGCACTCCCCTCCCCCTGCCACCGCGCGGCTTCCATTTCAAAATTTCTCTATCATCATTATATCATGTGCTTACGCACATGATAGCCTGCGGCTGATACCTATGCGCATTCGCGCAGATATAATTCGCTTATGCTCATTATATCATGTGTCACAAAGAAAATAATATAGACCATTTTAGAGATAAAATACTGTAAAAATCAGATATGTTTTACATAAAAAATCCTAGATGAAAAGTCGCACATATCACTTAATTTACAGGTATTAAAGGTGGAATTATTGAGGTATAAAATAGGATATTTTCAATATATACTGTAGTAAAAATAAACAACTGCAAAATAAGGAGGAACTATGAAATTTAGTAATGGTTGCTGGCTTCAAAAAGAGGGGATCGGATGTTTCCCACCAGCTGAGGTATATTTTACAAAGATAGAGGACAAAAAGGTGACACTCTGTGCACCGACACATAAAATAAATCACAGGGGAGATACACTCGGTGGAGCAAATCTTACAATAGAGATCACGACTCCTATGCCGGAAGTTATAAGAGTAAAAACGTCACATTATCTCGGAGTTAAGGATGACTCACCTAAGTTTGAACTTAATATTGACGAAAACGCAAAAGTTGATGTAGAGGACAGTGATGAGAAGATCGTTGTAAAGAGCGGGGATGCAAAGCTTGTCATCACAAAAGAAAGCTGGTCTATGACTTACTACAATAAAGATCAGGTGATGTGTAAAAGCAGCGGACGTGATCTTGCATATATGAAGACTGACTGGAAGGGTGAAGCTTACGACTCAAGCTGTCACAAAAATTCTTACATGAGACAGGAACTTTCAATCGGTGTAGGAGAACTTTTATACGGAACAGGAGAACAGTTCGGACCATTCGTAAAGAACGGACAATCTATCGATATCTGGAATGAAGATGGCGGTACTTCAACAGACCAGTCATACAAAAATATTCCGTTTTATATTTCAAACAAAGGATATGGAATATTCGTAAACCATACAGATGAAGTCTCATTTGAACTTGCAACAGAGGCTGTCACAAAGGCAGAGTTTTCTGTAAAGGGAGAGAGCCTTGACTACTTTTTTATTAACGGACCTGCGATGAAAGATGTATTAAGACGATACACTGATCTGACTGGAAAACCGGCACTTCCGGCACCATGGACATTCGGATTATGGCTTTCTACATCATTTACAACAAACTATGATGAGGAAACAGTAATGAGTTTTATAGACGGAATGCTTGACAGAGGAATTCCTATGAAAGTTTTCCATTTTGACTGTTTCTGGATGAAAGATTTCCACTGGTCTGATTTCTGCTGGGATTCAAGAGTGTTCCCAGATCCTGCAGGAATGCTTTCACGCATCAAAGCAAAGGGACTTAAGATCTGTGTATGGATAAATCCATATATCGGTCAGGAATCATACATGTTTAAAGAGGGAATGGAAAATGGATATTTCCTCAAAGAACCAGACGGATCTGTATGGCAGTGGGATATGTGGCAGCCGGGAATGGCGATTGTTGATTTCACAAATCCGGATGCCTGCAAGTGGTATCAGGATAAGCTTGAAGCTCTTATAGACATGGGTGTTGACTGTTTTAAGACAGATTTCGGAGAGAGAATTCCTACTGACTGCGTATATTATAACGGCATGGATGCCCACAAGATGCACAACTACTATACATATTTATATAATAAGACAGTGTTTGATCTTTTGGAGAGAAAGAAAGGCAAGGGGCAGGCTGTTCTTTTCGCAAGATCTGCCACAGCAGGCGGGCAGAAATTCCCTGTACATTGGGGAGGAGACTGCTGGTCAGATTATGAATCAATGGAAGAAAGCTTAAGGGGCGGTCTTTCACTCCAGATGTCAGGATTTGGTTTCTGGAGCCATGATATCGGAGGATTTGAGAGCACATCCACACCGGACGTGTACAAAAGATGGTGTGCATTCGGTCTTTTATCATCACACAGCAGACTTCACGGAAGTACGTCATACAGAGTTCCGTGGGCATATGATGAGGAAGCTGTTGAGGTTGTAAGATTCTTTACAAGACTGAAGGCAAGACTTATGCCATACATTTATAAAACAGCAGTACAGGCACATACAGAGGGCGTTCCATCTATGAGAAGCATGGTACTTGAATTTACAGGTGACCGCATGTGCAACTATATAGATAGACAATACATGCTCGGTGACAGCCTCCTCGTTGCTCCTATTTTTAATGAGGATAGCATTGGTGAATATTATCTTCCATCCTCAGAAGGTGGAAAAACACAGACATGGACAAACTTCTTTACAGGAGAGGAGCAGGTAAGTGGTCAGTGGTACACAGGAAAATATGGTTATTGTGATATCCCTCTTATGGCAAGACCTAACTCAATAATTGCGGTGGGTGCATCGGATAATGGACCTGAGTATGATTATGCAGACAATGTTCTCCTTAGAATATTTGCTCTCGAGGATGGAAAAGAAGCATCGACAGAAGTATATGATATGAATGGCAGCCTTGAGTTTACTGCAAAAGCGCTAAAAGAAGGAAACAAGATCACAATAAAAACAGACGCAAAGAAACCATATAAAGTTGAACTTGTAAATGTCTCAATTTCTTCAGTCACAGGTGCAAAATTAGAAGATGGAAAAATACTTACAGATTGTGCCGGTACAATTGTTGCAGAGTTGTAGGGCTTTAAACTTATCGTTTACGAAAATATAAAGCAGCAGAAAAATATTTTAAGATGTACTCTCGGAATCTTCTAAATGAATCATTCTGAGAGTACATTAAGGGAATGGGAGGATAAAATGAAACTTGAAGAGATGAACAGCAAAATAGAAGAAATCTTAAAAGAGCTGACACTTGAGGAAAAAGTAAAAATGATCCATGGTGATGCACTTTTTTATTCGGGAGCAGTTGAAAGACTTTCCATACCTGCTGTGAATATGTCGGACGGACCGATGGGAGTAAGACAGGAATTTCCAAAGGCAAGCTGGGTTCCGGTAGGAAATTCGGATGATTTTGTCACATATTGTCCAAGCAACAGTGCGATCGCAGCCACATGGAACAAAGATCTGGCATACAGAGCCGGTGTTGTCATGGGACAGGAGGCGAGAGGCAGAGGAAAGGACATAATTTTAGGACCTGGGATCAATATAAAGAGAATTCCGGCAAACGGAAGGAATTTTGAATATATGAGTGAGGATCCTTATCTTATAAGCCAGCTTGTAGTGCCACTCATAAAAGGAATACAGGAGAGTGATGTGGCTGCGTGCGTCAAGCATTTTGCCCTCAATAATCAGGAAACGGAAAGACTCTGGGTGAATGTCGAGATCGATGAAAGAGCACTGCGTGAGATATATCTGCCGGGATTTGAGGCAGCTGTAAAAAAAGGCGGTGTAGAATCTTTGATGGGAGCATATAACCTTATCAGAGGACAGCACTGCTGTGAAAATAAGATGCTCCTTAAAAATATTTTGCGTGACGAGTGGGGATATGATGGAACGATCATATCAGACTGGGATGCTGTCCACGATACAAAGGCAGCAGCCGAAAGCCCACTAGACATTGAAATGTCCGTTACATATGATTTTGATGATTATAAGCTTGCAAATCCGCTCATCGAGGCTGTAAAAAAGGGCGAGGCGAAAGAATCAGACATAGATGAAAAAGTACACCACATACTTCTTATGATGTTCAGGCTTAAAATGATAGGTGCCCTGGCAGAAGAAAGAAAGGCGGGCTGCTACAATACACCGGAGCACAGAAGTGAGGTAAGAGGTGTTGCAGAAGAGTCGTTCGTGCTTTTGAAAAACGATGATAACAGGCTTCCACTCTCGGACAAAGGTCTTAAGGAGCTTCTTGTGATAGGCGATAATGCGGAGAGACTTCATGCACTTGGCGGAGGAAGTGCCGAGATAAAAGCACTTTATGAGATATCACCGCTTATGGGTATAAAAAGCCAGCTTGGCGGTAACACAAAAGTGACTTACAAGAGAGGATATTATGTATCCCCTAAGGAAGAATCACAGGAAAGCTGGCAGGAAAAGAGCACGGACGAAAACCTTGATCAGGGTGCGGTTGTATATGCCAGAAAACAGGTAAGCGATGAGGTAAGAAAAAAGCGTGACGAGTTAAGAGCGGAGGCTGTTGAAGCGGCAGCTCATTTTAAGGATGTGATACTTGTCGTAGGGCTTAACCACGACTATGATGTCGAGGGATTTGACAGGGATGACATCACGCTTCCATATGAGCAGGACAGACTGATCGAGGAAGTACTAGAAGTAAATCCTGACACAGTAATTGTCATGATGGCGGGAAATGCTGTTTCCATGGGAAAATGGAAAGATAAGGCGAAGACGATATTATGGCAGTGGTACTGCGGCATGGAAGGCGGAAACGTTCTTGCTGATATAATTTTTGGCAGGGTCACTCCATCAGGAAAGCTTCCAGAATCAATGCCGTACAGGATGGAGGATTGTGGAGCAATCGCTCTCGGGGAATATCCGGGAAGACCTCTTACGGATGAAGAAAAAAAACTCATGAATGCCCACATAACAGAAGAATATAAGGATGGGATCTATGTGGGGTACCGCTATTATGAAAAATATAATGTTCCTGTACAGTATTGCTTCGGGCATGGACTCAGTTATACAACTTTTGAATACAGTGATATTACCGCAGTTATAGATGAGTTTTCGGTTAAGAACTCAAAAGATAAATATCAGGATGGCGGTGAAATCATCCTGGATGAAAGCATAAAAGATAAAATGGCAGCAAAAGTTTCACTTAATGTAAAAAATACAGGAAAACGTTTCGGAAAAGAAATCATAGAGGTTTATGTAGGAAAGAGTGACAGCAGGGTAGACAGGCCTGTTAAAGAATTAAAAGGTTTCGAAAAGGTATCGCTTGAAGCAGGAGCCAGCAGTCATGTGACAGTAGAACTTCCTATTATGGCATTTTCTTACTATAATGAAGCGAAAAAGAACTTCGTGGCCGAGAACGGTAAATACCAGATCTATGTAGGAAAATCACTTGAAGATATACAAAAAGTCTGCGAAGTAGAAATTTAAGCCAAAAAGCACCGGCGGAAAGAAGAAAAATCTTTCTGTGGGTGCTTTTGTCAGTTGAAAACACTATCTTGAAATGATATACTAAGCATAAATATGCAAATCGTTAAAAAGCAAACAATAAGTAAGTGTATTTTTTGCTTTAAAGCGTATCAGAAAAATGGAGGATACAGGATAAATGGAAAGCTACAAGAGTGAATTTATAGATTTTATGGTGGAGAGTGACGTTTTGAAATTTGGTGAGTTTACACTGAAAAGCGGACGTAAATCTCCTTTTTTTATGAATGCGGGAGCATATGTCACAGGATCACAGCTTAAAAGACTCGGTGAGTATTACGCAAAGGCTATACACGCAAATTATGGTGATGATTTTGATGTGTTATTCGGACCGGCATACAAGGGAATACCGCTTGCTGTTGTGACAGCCATAGCATACCATGAGCTTTACGGAAAAGAAGTACGTTACTGTTCAGACAGAAAAGAGGCAAAGGATCACGGCGCAGACAAGGGCGGATTTTTAGGAAGCAGTTTAAAAGATGGCGACCGTGTTGTCATGATAGAGGATGTTACAACATCAGGAAAATCAATGGAAGAGACTGTTCCAAAGGTAAGAGGAGCTGCTGATGTAGAAATCGTTGGTCTTATGGTAAGCCTTAACCGCATGGAAGTAGGACAGGGCGGAAAGGTCAGCGCACTTGACGAGATCCATGAAAAATATGGATTTGAAGGCAAGGCTATCGTTACTATGGAAGAGGTAACTGAATATCTGTACAACAAAGAGCATAACGGAAAAGTTGTAATTGATGATAAGATAAAAACTTCAATCGACGATTACTATCAGCAGTATGGATGTAACAAATAATGACCGCCACAGGAAAGTGGCTGTAGGGATATTTGTGCTTTACATCATATTGCTGCTATACTTTCTGTTTTTCTCTGAAAATCTGGGGCGGACGGGAAGAATAGAGTACCGGTACAATTTTGTGCCATTTAAAGAAATCAAACGTTTTTTGTTTAACGTAAAAATACTCGGATTAAAAATGTTATTATAAATCTTGGTGGAAATATAGTAATGTTTATGCCGTTAGGATATTTTCTGCCGAGAATCGCAAAATATAAAAAGGGTATTGTTTATACAACGTTTGAATGTTTTGAATTTAGTTTTCTGGTAGAAATTTTCCAGCTCTACACCAAAAAGGGCTGCTGTGATGTGGATGATATAATTTTAAATACACTTGGAGGATTTTTAGGTTATATCGTTTACTATATTTGTTTACGGGAGAAAATCAAAAAGTGCCAAGAAAGAGAAGACGTAATAGATTTAAATTTACAGAAAAAAAACAATCAAAAAAAGGGATAGCAGCATTTTTGTTAGCTGCTGTCTGTGAGATTTTTTATGGAGTTTTCGTTTTCTACTCATACAAGGGAAACGGAAATCTTTCCATGTATTTCGGAAGTGCCGGAATACTTATATTTGCCGTGGCATTTGTGGCATTTGTTCTTTCAATGAGAAGTCTGTTTGAGGAGGATTCTTTTAAGACATTCCCAAGACTTGCCATTATCATGTCACTTATAGCCTTATTGAGCTGGGGAGGAACCTATGTGAGAGGCTTTTTGTTATAGGAGGAGAAAATAAGTAATTGAATATATTGTCAAATGTGATTAAATGTGTTTAAATATACTCAAAGGAGTAAATTATTATGAATACATCAAATATCACAAATTATAAGCCAAAAGATTTTGCTGAACTGTTAGGTGTGTCTGTTAAGACATTGCAACGCTGGGACAGAGAAGGAACTTTAAAGGCAAATCGAACTCCAACTAATAGGCGTTATTATACTTATGACCAGTACCTTCAATTCAAAGGCGTAAATATTGAAAATGATAAACGTCAGGTAGTTATTTATGCCAGAGTGTCTACAAGAAATCATAAGGATGATTTACAGAATCAAGTTGCATTTTTGCGACAGTTTTGTAATGCTAAAGGTATTATTATAGACCAGTGTATTGAGGATTATGGAAGTGGTCTTAATTATAATCGTAAAAAGTGGAATGAATTATTAAATGAAGTAATGGAACAGAAAATAAAAACCATAATAGTAACTCATAAAGATAGATTTATCAGATTTGGTTACGATTGGTTTGAAAAATTCTGTATGAAGTTTAATACAAGCATTGTGGTAGTGAACAACGAAGAACTATCACCACAGGAAGAACTCGTACAGGATATTGTTTCTATACTTCATGTGTTCTCTTGCAGGTTGTATGGACTTCGTAAGTATAAAAAACAAATAGAAAGGGATGAGGAAATTGCTAAAGAGCTTCAAGACGGAAATAAGTCCGACGATTGAGCAAAAAATCAAGATTAACAAGACTATTGGCACTTGTAGGTATGTCTATAACTTCTATCTCGATCATAACAAAACTTTATATGATAACGGTGAAAAGTTTATGACTGGCAAGAGTTTCAGCGTATGGCTTAATAATGAGTATATTCCTAATAATCCTGATAAAATATGGATTAAAGAAGCATATTCAAAAGCTGTAAAAAAGTCTATTGAAGATGGATGTACTGCATTTACAAGATTTTTTAAACATCAAAGCGCTTTTCCTAATTTCAAAAAGAAAGGTAAATCTGATGTAAAAATGTATTTCGTAAAGAACAATACTAAAGACTGTAGATGTGAGAGACATAGGTTGAACATACCCACTTTAGGTTGGGTACGCATTAAAGAAAAAGGTTATATACCAACAACTAAAGACGGATGGAAAATCAAAAGCGGTACAGTATCCGTCAAAGCAGACAGATACTATGTGTCAGTTCTTATAGAAATTCCCGACGTTAAGATTACTAATAATAGTAATGGTGGTATAGGAATTGACTTGGGTTTAAAAGACTTGGCGATTGTTTCCAATGGTAAAACTTATAAAAATATCAATAAGTCAACAAGAATTAAAAAATTGGAAAAGAAACTGCGTAGAGAACAAAGATGTCTCTCACGAAAATATGAGAATTTAAAGAAAGGAGAGTCCACTCAAAAGAATATACAAAAGCAAAAGCTCAAAGTACAAAGACTTCATCATAAAATAGATAATATCCGTACTGACTATATCAATAAATCAATAGCTGAGATAGTGAAAACCAAGCCATCTTATATCACTATTGAAAACTTGAATGTATCAGGGATGATGAAGAACAGCCATCTATCAAAAGCCGTTGCATCACAAAAGTTCTATAAATTTAGAACCAGGCTTAAAGCGAAGTGTGATGAAAATGGTATTGAATTAAGAGTTGTAGACAGATTTTATCCGTCATCTAAAATATGTCACTGCTGTGGTGCTATTAAGAAAGATTTGAAGCTTTCAGATAGAATATATCGTTGTGATTGTGGCTATGTTGAGGATAGGGATTTCAATGCTGCTCTTAATCTAAGAGATGCTTTAACTTACGAAGTTGCATAATAAACGCAAACGTAAGTATGTACTGCGGGCTATCGCAGGAATTTACGACTGTGGAGTGTACACGAACTTGTGAGTAGCGTATTGTTTACAATCGCCAAAGCATACACATCGAAGCAGTAAGAAGTATCCGCAAGGACTTTAATTTCTCGATGTGTTTGAGTATATTTGAACACATTTTGAGTGGCAGATAGAAATGAGTTATAAAGAGATATACGAAAAGACAAATCAATTATATGAAGAAAGGCTTGTGCTTGTTGAAGACCGTATTGCGCAGATAGCAGACCAGCCGGCAGTAAAAGAGCCTTTTGCGCAGTATTTTAAAGATATTGCAGCATGTATTTTAAAGCTTAAAAATTTTAAAAAAGACAGTGGATTCAACAAGGAATTTTACAGCGGATTCTTAAAAGAAAACTATGGGAAAAGCTATGCAGATCCTGAATATGCAGTAAAAATGCTTGGAAAAGATTATGGACAGATCCTTTCTGCAGTCTATGCAAAGACCGCAGACTGCGTGAAGACAGTTTTTCAGGGAGATATAAAGTATCTGTGTATTTATTCAGAGCTCATAGTAGAACTGTATAATTATTTTGAGGATTCTGATGATGTAAACGCAGCAGAGATAAAAGCATGTGTGTATTCATTTATGCACGATTACGAAGAAATCTTTTCTGAAGATGCCATTGGAAAAATGCTCGACCCGGCATATGACTATTATACAAGGCTTGTAGAGGATGCTGATGTTTCAAAAGATGATTATCTCTACGAATATGGTTTATATGTTGGAAATAATGAGCTTATGAGCCGTAAATACCTTGCGTCACTTACAGATGAGCAGATAAGATCCATGGCAGACACATATACTGAAGGATATCGTATCGGATTTATTACAAGCAATAAGGATATAACAAAAAAATCCGTGGTGCAGATACATTATCCGCTCGGTTTTGAACGTATGGTAAAAGCGGCCATCGAAAACTTCAAAAAGATGGGACTTTCGCCTGTTATGATGCCGTGCTCTACATCAGTGAATAAACAGTATGACTATGATCATAAAGAAGATATGGCTCTCTGGATGGACAAAGCTTATGTTGAATACAGGAATGAGTGTCTTCACAATGCGCTTGAGAAAAATAAAGATATCGCATGTAAATGCGGTGGCCCTGCAGTTATAGAGATATTCGGGGAGGAGCCTTTTGCACCGGAATCCAAGAGTGAGAATGCCTCATACAGCGATGAGCAGCAGAAGCTTTCTGTATATATGACAAGCAGGCGTTCGCAGCTTATAAACCAGTATATAAAAGGTGAAGAGCGCAGTTTTACGATCATAGCATATCCTGTTTCTGATATCGGTGACAGCTACGAGGAGATCTTTGCAGAGACAGTAAAAATAAATACGCTTGATTACATTCTTTACCGCGATATGCAGCAGAAGATAATAGATGTTCTCGACACAGCAGACCGTGTGCATATTGTGGGAACAAACGGGAATAAGACAGATTTATATGTAAAGATCCATGAACTTGAAAACCCTGACAAGGAAACTGCTTTTGAAAACTGTGTCGCAGATGTAAATATTCCTGTAGGAGAGGTCTTTACATCTCCGGTTCTTGAGAAAACAGAAGGAAAACTTCATGTAAGCCAGGTGTACCTCAATGAACTTAATTTCCTTAATCTCGAAATCGATTTTAAGGATGGAATGATAGAAAAATACACATGTACAAACTTTGATGATGAGGAAGAAAACAAAAAATATATATCAGACAATATCCTTTATCATCATAAGAGTCTTCCTATGGGAGAATTTGCCATTGGAACTAATACGACAGCATACAGAATGGCTCGTGTGTATGATATTGCGGCAAAAATGCCTATTCTTATAGCAGAAAAGACTGGTCCCCACTTTGCAGTAGGAGATACATGCTACACATATGATGAGGATAATATGACATATAATCCTGATGGTAAGGCGATAGTCGCAAGGGATAATTCTGTATCAATACTTCGAAAAGAGGATATATCGAAAGCTTATTTCAATTGCCATACAGATATAACAATTCCGTATGATGAACTTGGAGCTATCACAGTGATACGCCATGACGGATCAACATGTGATATAATACGTGATGGAAGATTTGTGCTGTCTGGTACAGAAGAGCTTAACAAGCCTCTTGATGAGCTCGATGCACAAAATAATAAGTAAATATCGGCTTAGCATACTGAACGCCTGTTTTATCATAATGCATAATATGTGTTGGGATAAACGGCTCATATATGCGGAGTCTGATTTAATATATCAAAACATACAAGGAGGATGAAATGGCAAAAGTAGGAATAGTAATGGGAAGTGACTCTGATCTTAAAGTAATGAGCAAAGCCGCTGATATGCTTGAAGAGCTTGGAATTGAGTATGAGATCACTATCATCTCGGCTCACCGTCAGCCGGATGCTCTTATCGAGTGGACAAGAGGTGCCGAGGCACGTGATGTAAAGGTGATGATCGCAGGTGCCGGATGGTGCCACTTCCGGAATGTGTGCACTTTGCGTCGCCTGTTATCGGAGTACCCCTTTCAGGCAAAAATCTTGATGGAATGGATGCAGTGTTCTCTATAATGCAGATGCCGCCGGGAGTACCTGTAGCAACTGTGGCAATAGATGGTGCTAAAAATGCAGCGATCCTTGCAGCAAAGATCCTTGCAGCTAGTGACGAGACGATCCTTGAAAAGATAAAGGCATATACTGCTGATATGAAGTCACAGGTAGAAGCCAAAGACGCAAAATTACAGAAAATCGGATACAAGCAGTATCTTGCTGAAAAATAGCATTAGTTATAAAAATGAGACGTAACCGCTTAACCAGTGATTACGTCTCTTATTTTTGTCTTAGGAAAGTATAGTGCAGATCAACAGCTCTTTCTCTTTATGATTTCAGTATTTATTTCAATTTTTACAGGACTAGAAGAGGTTGAATTTATGATCTCTGCCAGTCTTTTTACTGCCAGCTCGCCCATGTATTGTTTTGGAACGTGAACCGTTGAAAGCGGCGGATTTATGTAGGTACACATTGGCATATCATCAAAACCGATCACTGATATATCCTGCGGTATGTGATATCCCGCCTCCGTCAGTGCGCGCATCGCTCCGGCTGCGATCAGATCGTTGTCAGCAAAGTAGCACCGGGCAAGCTGATCACCATTTTCTATCAGTGTTTTCATATCGCTGTATGCACCTTCAACAGTAGGAGACAGGTGGTGGACGATAGAGCGTGAGGTGGACATTCCGTTTCTCCTTATAGCTTTATAGAAACCATCTGATCTTTCTTCAAAGCCTGTTATAATGTATGAGGAATGCAGATATCCCGGCTGGTGCATGTTGTTTGCTTGATCAGGTAGTCTGTGGCAAGATAAGCACCCTGTACATTGTTTATCATCACGCAGTCTATATTTGCTGTTTCGAAATAGTTGTCTATCAGAACAACAGGAAGTCCACATTTCATAAATGGTTTCAGATCATGCTCATCCATTTCTGTTCCAAGCAGAAGTATCCCCTTTGCCCCAAGCCTTGTCCATTCATTTAAGAGCCCGTCAATATCGTCATTTTCGTATATGTAGCTGATATTCAGGTAGTAGTGGCAGTGACGGCATCCAAGATCTATTCCTTCGGAAAGTTGTGAAAAAAATGGCATATCCTGTACGGCAACTCCGTGTTCTTTATGTACATATACCGGTGAGTCGGGAACAACGGCACCATGCTTTCTGTATACTACGAAATAAATCGTACCATTTGGCACGGCAGCCTCTTCTACAGGTGAAAGCCTTGAAAAATCATACCCTGCGGCAGTGGCAGCTTCTATCACACGTTTTCTGGTCTGTGTGCTGACACCGGGCTTATTATTAAGTGCCATCGATATAGCTGCTTCAGAAAGATTAAGTTGTTTGGCAAGTTCTTTTGCTGTGATAGACATATGCGTTTTCCTTTTATTTATATTTTTATATTGAACAGTTATGATATAGCGCTATGCCGTATACAGATCACCTCATTTATATTGTTTAATGCCAGTGTCTGTGGTGCAGCATAAACTGTTTGCCTGATATGATGATAGTATAGCATAGATAAACTGGTTTGAAACTGAAATTTAGTAAATTAAGTTGTGGATATGACTGAATTTACTAAATATATCATATCAATTAAGTTAAAGCAGATATATACTTACATCATAAAGCAGATGCGGGAGCGGAGAAATTATCAGTGGCTGCTGATAATTAACTACACACGCACTGACATTAACTAAATTGCCATAAAGGGCGCATGAGAGAAGGAGATTTACACTATGAACAATATTCCAAAAATGAAAATCGGTATAGTTGCGGTAAGCCGTGACTGTTTTCCGGAGAGTCTGTCAGTAAACAGAAGAAAAGCACTTGTCGATGCATACGCTGCAAAGTATGATGCAGCAGACATATACGAGTGTCCTGTATGTATCGTGGAGAGCGAAATACATATGGTACAGGCACTTGAGGACATAAAGGCAGCAGGCTGCAACGCACTCTGCGTTTACCTTGGAAACTTTGGACCGGAGATTTCAGAGACTCTTCTTGCAAAGCACTTTGAGGGACCAAAGATGTTCGTCGCAGCAGCAGAGGAGACACAGGACAATCTGATCCAGGGACGTGGAGATGCATACTGTGGTATGTTAAACGCAAGCTACAATCTGGCACTCAGAAATATAGGAGCGTATATTCCGGAGTATCCTGTGGGCGATGCAGATGACTGCGCAGATATGATACATGAATTCCTGCCTGTTGCAAGAGCTGTATATGGACTTAACAATTTAAAGATCATATCATTTGGTCCAAGACCACTCAATTTCCTTGCATGCAATGCACCAATCAAGCAGCTCTACAACGTGGGTGTTGAGATTGAGGAAAATTCAGAGCTTGATTTGTTTGAGGCATTTAACAAGCATGCTGGTGATGAGAGAATACCGGATGTGGTAAAGGACATGGAAAAGGAGCTCGGCGAGGGCAACAAAAAACCTGAGATTCTTGAGAAGCTTGCACAGTATGAACTCACACTTTTAGACTGGGTTGATGAGCATAAGGGCTACAGAAAGTATGTGGCAATCGCAGGAAAATGCTGGCCTGCCTTCCAGACACAGTTTGGATTTGTACCATGCTATGTAAACAGCCGTCTTACAGGAAGAGGTATCCCGGTTTCATGCGAGGTGGACATCTATGGAGTGCTCAGTGAGTTTATCGGAACCTGCGTCAGCGAGGATGCGGTAACACTTCTCGACATCAACAACTCAGTGCCGAAGGATATGTACAAGGAGTCAATCGAGGGCAGATTTGACTACAAGCATACAGACACATTTATGGGCTTCCATTGTGGAAATACATGCTCAAAGAAGATCACAAAGCCTGAGATGAAGTATCAGATGATTATGGCAAGAAGCCTTCCTATAGAGGTGACAAACGGAACTCTCGAGGGAGATATCGTACCTGGAGATATCACATTTTACCGTCTCCAGTCTACAGCAGACTGTAAGATTCGCGCTTATGTGGCTCAGGGTGAGGTGCTTCCTGTTGCAACACGTTCATTCGGCAGTATCGGAGTGTTTGCGATAAAGGAGATGGGACGTTTCTACCGTCATGTGCTTATTGAGAAGAATTATCCTCATCACGGAGCTGTAGCCTTCGGTCATTACGGAAAAGCCCTTTTTGAGGTATTTAAATATATTGGCGTGCCAGTTGAGGATATTAACTACAATCAGCCGGCATCACTGCCATACAAGACAGAAAATCCTTTCTGTTAGAATATTTCTAAAGTACTTTAATGTACTCTCAGAATGCTTCGCTTGAAGAAGATTCCGGGAGTACATTTTATATAAAAGGAGGAATTACATGCTATATATAGGTGTGGATTTAGGCACAAGTGCAGTAAAGCTTCTGCTCATGGATGAGAGCGGAAAGGTATTAAATATAGTCTCAAAGGAGTATCCAATCAGCTTTCCAAAGCCGGGCTGGTCAGAGCAGAATCCATGTGACTGGTGGGCACAGAGCAAGGCAGGACTTAAAGAACTGACAGCAAATGTGGATAAAAATAGTATTGCTGGGATAAGCTTCGGAGGTCAGATGCATGGACTTGTCGTATTGGATGAGAATGATGAGGTGATAAGACCTGCTATACTTTGGAATGACGGAAGAACACAGAAGGAGACAGACTATCTCAATAACGAGATCGGAAAAGAAAAATTATCCAAGCTTACCGGAAACATTGCATTTGCAGGATTTACCGCACCGAAGATACTGTGGCTTAAGGCGAATGAACCACAGAACTTTGCAAAGATCAAAAAGATCATGCTTCCAAAGGACTATATAGCATATCGTCTGACAGGAGAGTTCAGTACCGATTATTCTGATGCATCGGGAATGCTTCTTCTGGATGTCAAAAATAAGTGCTGGTCAAAGGAGATGCTTGAAATCTGTGGCGTAAAAGAAGAGTGGATGCCAAAGCTTTACGAAAGCTATGAGAAGACCGGGACATTAAAGCCGGATGTTGCAGAAGAACTTGGTTTTCCGGCAGAATGCATAGTTGCAGCAGGAGCAGGGGATAATGCTGCTGCTGCTATTGGAACCGGAACTGTAGGTGCAGGAAAGTGTAATCTTTCTCTTGGAACAAGCGGCACACTTTTCATTACAAGCGACAAATTCGGAGTAGATCCTCACAATGCGCTTCATTCGTTTGATCATGCTGACGGCGGCTATCATCTGATGGGCTGCATGCTCTCGGCTGCAAGCTGCAACAACTGGTGGATGAAGGATATCCTTCATTCCGATGACTTTGCAGATGAACAGAAGCCGCTCGATGAGGAAGGAAGACTCGGTGAGAACCATGTGTACTTCCTTCCGTATCTGATGGGTGAACGTTCGCCTCATAATGATCCGTCGGCAAGAGCTTCGTTTATCGGTATGAGCATGGACACAAGCCGTGCTGATATGCTTCAGGCGGTTTTCGAGGGTGTAGCATATGGACTAAGGGATTCGCTTGAGGTGGCACGAAGTCTTGGAGTGGCACCAGAGCGCACAACGATCTGCGGTGGTGGTGCCAAAAGCCCGCTTTGGCGAAAAATTGTCGCAAACATCATGAATATGAAGGTTGATACCGTAGAGGTAGAGGAAGGACCGGCATATGGCGGTGCAATCCTTGCAGCAGTAGCAGATGGGTGCTTCAATAACGTTGAAGAAGCCACAGCCAAAATAGTAAAGAAAAAAGATACGACAGAGCCTGACCTGGTATTAGTAGAAAAATATGAGCAGGGTTATCAGAAATTTAAAAAATTCTATCCTGCACTAAAAGGGTTATTCTAGAAGAAATGTCACTGCGAAATGCAGTGGCATTTTTTTAGAATTCTAAATCGGGTTGTAAAAATAGGAAAAAAGATATAATATATAAATATATTGGTAGAAGGTTTTAACATTTTATTGGAGGTTTTTATGGCTGACACAAGAGAGGATTTCGAGAAACAGGCTGATGAATACTATGAGGAAGCAAGAGAGTGTTTTGATGATATAAAAGTATCACAGGCTGCGGGTTTACTGCACAATGCGGTAAGCATGTACAAAAAGGCTGAATGTCAGGAAAAAGTGGCAAACAGTCTTAATATGCTGGGTGTTGTATATGCTGCTTTGGGCGATAGCGGGATGTCTATGGATTGTTATATAGAAGCACTGGATATTGCATTGGAAAATGGATACAGTGATATAATCATGCTTTTATATAACAATATAGGCTCTAAATATCAGGAAATAGGCAGACACGATAAAGCTATTGTGTATTTTAAAAAGTCGATCCTGGAACTGAAAAAACTCATAGTACGTGAAAAGAAGTCATACTACAGATGGCTTTTATTCTCAAATCTTAACTTATGTATTTCTTACACCGGAATGGGAGAATATGATCTGGCAGAAAAGTATTTAAATGAGGCACTTGCTTACAGCGAGATCGAAAAAGACCAAGATAGCATCTTTTTTATTGATATAGCACAGGCACAGCTTTTCTGGGATATGGGGCGTGAGGATGAAGTGCGGCAGCATGTAGATGAGCTTGTTGAAGGAGCACTTGCACATGTAGGGGTATCGGACTATGTGCTTGAAATAAAAAACCTGTGCAATCTTTTCATGGAGATGGGAGAATTCGATGCATGGGCTATGGTTGTATCCAGCTTTGAGCGCAATATATCAACAATGGGAAATATATATTACCGGATTTCCTGTGTAGAAATGTGGATGAAATATTACCGTGCGATCGGAGAAGTGGATAAATACAACGAACTTTGCATACAATATGTCAATCTGCATATCGAACAGGAAAATTACCAGACAGAGCGTATGTGCGAGATGATAGACTTAAAGCTTGAACTTCAGGAAAAAGAGTTTGAAAACAAGAAAGTTATGTCTGCAGCTAATACTGACAGGTTGACCGGTTTTGGAAACAGATATATGATGCTGGATGATTTTGAAAATGCGTTTCCGCAATGTACGCAGAATGGTGGCCTTACTATAGGTATAGTTGATATTGATTTCTTTAAAGCATTCAATAAAACCAATGGAAGGATGACAAGTGATGATGCCATAAAAATCATTTCAGATGCAATAAGAAACAGCATAGATGGAGTAGGGCAGGGTTATAGATTTAACGGAGATGAATTCTATCTGATATTGAAAAATACCGACAAAACACAGATAAAAGCTATTGCGGACAGGATAAGTGAGACAGTAAAGAAAAAGAAGATCATAAATCCGGGTTCGAAAATAGATAAATATCTTACAGTTTCGCAGGCTTATATAATAGCTGAAGATCTTGCTGTACCAGATGAATACGGAAGTATATTCAACAAGGTTGACACAGCACTTGACAGTGTAAAAGAAAACGGAAGAAACGCATATATAATCGGTACATATTAATCATTGTACATAACTACCTGATTACGGCCATTGTTCTTAGCTTCATAGAGAGCAGTGTCCGCATTTTGGATAGTTTTCTGGTAATCACCACCATCATAGACAGCAACACCTACAGAAATAGTGACTTTTCCAACAGCAAATTTGGTGTTTTCAACCGCTTTGCGGAATGCATCAGCATGTTCAATAAAATTTCCATAGGATTCTTTCATAATTACAACAAATTCTTCGCCACCCCAGCGTATTAACAGTTCGTTTGGGTGTAGGATTGATCTGACGGCATTTGTAACACCTATGAGCACATCATCACCTGCAGTATGTCCATAGGTATCATTTATCAATTTAAATTTATCAAGATCATATATTGCAATAGCAATGGGAGTATTAGCGGTATTTTTAAATAGGTGCTTCTCATCCGTGAGAGAAGATATTATGTTGCGGTTGTATGCACCTGTAAGCACGTCATGGCGCAGATGATCTTCTAATTTTAATTTCATATCCATCTGATCACGATAGGTCTTTTCGATAATTACATCAAATATAAATATTCCCATATATAGAGGAATGCCGAGTAAAAACATCATGGCAAAATCAGGATAATGTATGAAAGGTTCTGCAATAGAGATATCTAAAAACAATAGTCCATGACCTATAAAAGCCAATTTAAGGGGTGCAGCAATTCCTAAAACTAAAAATATAAAATTTATAATGATAAAACCTACACAAGCAAATCTTAAGTCATCCAGAAAATAGCATGCCCAGATAGTACACCACATTACACAATGAGCAACGAAATAACTCATGGGAACCATGATCCTAAAAGAATTTGTTTTATGATTAAGTATCATAAATATGGTAAATGGCAGAAGTATGGAAAATCTTGGAATAAGTGTGGTAAGTTCAAATCTCCCGAAAAGATAACAATCGGATAAATAATATCCGATTGAAAGAATGCTGACAGCTATTATCATACATGTGTTTATAGTTCTATAATATTCATATTTTGATTGATAATATTTGTTTTTGTTCATTAAATCCCCTGATATCCTGCAAAAAATTCACATATGCAAAATACTCTGTGACTATTATACTATATGGGGACGCATATTACAATACAGACTAAAAAAATAAAGAAGCGAAATATGACGATAAATAAGCAAAAGAAAATAAAACAAAATAAAAACTATCACAGCCGGAGGGAAGTGGCGTGATAGTTTTTATTTAATAGTGTTTTGGTTTTTAATTATATGATTAAATAGGAAAATATGAAAAATGATTATTTAACATAATCTTTAACAGAGAAATAAATTCCTTCTGCGTTGAGACCGTATTTCTCAAGAAGAGCAACAGCTGGACCGGATTCACCGAAGCAATCCTGGATACCTATTGTCTTAACAGGAGTTGGAGCTTTACGTGAAAGTACTTCACAGACAGCTGAACCAAGACCTCCTATTACAGAATGCTCTTCGACAGTTACAACCTTTCCACATTCTTTGGCAGCTGAAACGATAAGATCTTCATCGATCGGCTTTATAGTATGGATGTTTATAACTTTAGCATTTATTCCATCAGCAGCCAGCTTTTCAGCAGCAGCTAATGATTCTGAGACACAAAGTCCTGTAGCAATAATTGCAACATCTGAGCCTTCACGGAGAGTTACACCTTTACCGATCTCGAATTTATAATCAGGATTATCGTTGATCACAGGAACGGCAAGACGGCCAAATCTCATATATACAGGACCATCGTGTTCATAAGCAGCTTTTACGGCAGCTTTTGCCTCAACATCATCACTTGGGTTTAAGATGACCATGCCAGGAATTGTGCGCATGAGGGCAATATCCTCATTACACTGGTGTGTGGCACCATCTTCACCAACAGAGATACCGGCATGTGTAGCACCGATTTTTACGTTGAGGTGTGGATATCCTACGGAGTTACGAACCTGCTCGAAAGCACGTCCGGCAGCAAACATTGCAAATGAACTTGCAAATGGGACTTTTCCTGTGGTTGAAAGTCCGGCTGCTATACCTATCATATTACACTCTGCGATACCACAATCTATATGACGCTCTGGAAATTCTTTTTTGAATATAGCAGTCTGTGTTGCGGCTGCAAGATCAGCGTCGAGTACATATACGTTGTCATGTTCTTTGGCAAGCTCTACGAGAGCGTTTCCGTAGCTGACACGTGTAGCGATTTTCTTTACTTCTGACATAATGCTTCACCTACTTTCTCGAGATCTGCCATTGCAATGGCGTATTCCTCGTCATTTGGAGCCTTTCCGTGCCATCCGACCTGGTTTTCCATGAAAGAAACACCTTTGCCTTTTACTGTGTGTGCAATGATGGCTGTAGGCATACCCTTTGTGGCTTTTGCCTCTGCGAAAGCAGCAGCAATCTGATCCATGTCGTTACCATCTTTAAGATCGATAACATGGAAGTTGAAAGCTTTAAATTTATCAACAATAGGATACGGTGAACATACCTGATCTACAGGTCCGTCAATCTGAAGACCATTGTTATCAACGATTACTACTAAATTGTCAAGTTTGCGGAAACCTGCGAACATAGCTGCTTCCCATACCTGACCTTCCTGAATTTCTCCATCACCTAAGAGTGTATAAACTCTGTAACTGTCATTTGAAAGTTTAGCTGAAAGAGCCATTCCGACAGCTGCTGAAATACCCTGTCCTAAAGAACCGCTTGACATATCGACACCAGGAATGTGTTTCATGTCAGGGTGTCCCTGAAGATAAGAGCCAAGATGACGAAGTGTTTTTAAATCCTCTACAGGAAAATATCCTCTCTGTGCAAGTGTGGAATAAAGACCTGGAGCAGTATGACCTTTTGATAATACGAAACGGTCTCTGTCAGCCTTCTTTGGATCCTTTTGGGTCGATATTCATCTCTTCAAAATATAAGTAAGTGAAAATATCTGCAGCTGAGAGTGATCCGCCCGGATGACCGGCTTTTGCAGCATGTACACCGGTAATGATACCTTTGCGGACTTCATTAGCTGTAATCTGAAGCTTCGTTTTGTTCATTTTTTGTCTCCTTTTTATGTATTAGGGTAAATGGTTATTACGATTAAATCCCTAATGAATATCATATATAATTATGAGGACTGTTTCAAGTCCCCATAATGACTTTATTTCGGGTAATTTAGATTATTCTCCAAAAACAGCTTTGTAGTCAGCCTGAAATTTAACAATACCCTGATCTGTAAGAGGATGTTTTGTCATCTGCTCAATAACTTTGTAAGGGATTGTTGCGATATCTGCACCGGCAAGAGCACAATCAGTTACATGGATCGGATTTCTGATAGAAGCAGCGATGATCTCTGTCTCATATCCGTAAATATCAAAAATTTCTGCGATCTGTCTTATAAGCTCGATACCAGGCTGGCTGATATCATCAAGTCTGCCAAGGAATGGTGAAACATATGTAGCACCTGCATTTGCAGCAAGGATTGCCTGATTTGCAGAAAAGATAAGTGTAACGTTTGTTTTGATTCCTTCAGATGAAAGAACTTTTACTGCCTTAAGGCCTTCTACTGTCATAGGGATCTTAACTACCATGTTTTGGTGGATGGATGCAATCTGGCGTCCCTCCTTGATCATGCCTTCGGCATCAACAGTAGTAGCTTTTACTTCACCACTGATAGGTCCGTCAACGATGGATGTGATTTCTTTTATAACTTCATTGAAATCTCTTCCCTCTTTTGCGATAAGCGATGGATTTGTGGTAACTCCACAGATAACCTCCCATATCATTTGCTTTCTTAATATCCTCTACATTTGCTGTATCAACGAAAAATTTCATTTCAAATACCTCCGTTTGTAATTGACTATGTTTATTTTATGTATAAAATATATCACTAATGAAAACCAAATGCAAGATAAAATTACAAAATAAAAGTAAAAACAAAAATAAAAGTAAATAAACAAAAGAGTAAAAGAAATAAATGCGAAAGTTTTACTGGATTTTCTTACATGATTCATATAATATATTGATTATAGATAGCTATTCAGCACGAAAGTATGCGGTATCGTATATTTTGCAGGAAAATTTAAGCTGTTTATTGTTTATTGGATTTATGGAGGATATATGCTGCAATTAGACAGACAAAAACAAATACTCGATTATTTAAAAAAGAATAGAAAAGCAACAACAAATGAATTGAGCGAACTTTTGGGAGTTTCTACAACTACTATAAGAACTGACTTAAACCAGATGGACAAAGATTGTCTTCTTAAAAAAACCCACGGAGGTGCAGTCTATCGCGATAATAATATGGAGAGAGCTGAACTTACGGGACGTGCATACTATTTTGATGAGAGGGCGCTGGAGAACAAAGAAGAAAAGGAAAAAATAGCAAACGAAGCGGTAAAACTTGTAAAAGATCATATGTGTATATTTCTGGATGCAAGCTCGACTGCGTATACACTTGGAATGAAGCTTAACGGACTGACAGAGCTTACAGTAATTACGAACGGAATAAATCTTGCACTTGCGCTGAAGGATGTGCCAGGGATAACTGTAATACTTACAGGCGGGATCGTGACATCTGCTTCTGCATCGATAGAGGGACTTTTAGGTGAGGATCTGTTAAAGAAAATCCATACGGATATAGCTTTTGTATCAGCGAGAGGATTTTCGGTTGAAGATGGTCTGACAGATTTTAGTATTTACGAAGCCGACCTTAAGAGAATGTGTATAAAGGCATCGGCAAGAACTATTGCGCTTGTGGATCACACGAAGTTCGATTCCACGTCTATCTCAAGCTATGCAACACTTGACGACATAAATATGGTAATAACTGATTGTGGAATATCAGGCGAAACAAAAAAAATATACGAAAGTGCGGGAATTGAGCTTGTGATAGCAGAGTAATGCGTACGATGGATGTTTTTATATAATGCCTGAAAGCCTTAAGACTACTACAATAAGAATACACATAATATCAAGCATTATGCCGATACCGGCGCGCAGGCGGATTCCGTTTACTGTGTCAGAATCTATTTTATTGTCTTTTTTAGAAATGTATCTGGAACATGAAATACATGTTCCGGCTGTTATTGCGATAAAAATAAATATTGTGATTATCAGTATAAAGATTTTCATGGCTGCTCCTGTTATTAAATCATTCTATGTGATGCTTTAAATAGTTTGCGATCATTGTTGTTCACGCTTAAGTGATACAATAGCATATTATATAGTATAACATTGAAAAAAACAAACATAAAACATTGAAAAAACAAACATATATTATTGTGAAGCAGTTGTGCTTGATATAAAATGGTAGGGGAGCCAAAATTATCTTGGTTTTAGCAATTAACAGAAGCTTAATGAATCGCTTAAGATCGAGCCGAGGATTATTATGAAAGATAATGAGCTTCAGATCGATTTTAAGGTTGGCAGTACAAAAATGTTTAAGATCAGTGATCTGATCCACTTTGTTGAAAATGTTGGAATAAGCAATCTTTCAAAGGAAGATCTTATGGAACTTCTTGGAATATAACTTTCTGGGATATGACTTCCTAAAATATAACTTCCTGGAATATAAATGATCGCCAGCGATTACAATAATTATAGTAATAAAAGAGCCATAGGGCACATTATTTAAGTGCCATATGGCTTTTTGTGAATAAAATTATATGCTGTTTTAGTTGAAAATTATTTTGTGAAATGAGGAGCATATGGTATTTTGCCCCTTTAATCATTTTATATAAAAAGTTGCAGCATCACTTTTTGAGTCTGTAAGAGCCAGAATGTCATCTTTTATACAAAGATACATACCTTCCTGCGAAACGCTTTCGAAAGTGACACCATCTTTGTCATCAAAACCTTCGAGAGTTTTAAATGTCTGCTTTTTGGCGGTTTTATCTGAACCATCGGTATCCTGGGCAAGTGTTACAGAGTCATCCTTATTTGCAGTAATGTATAGCCCTGCTTTGTTTTCTGACTGGATAGATACATATGGATCCTGCGAAGGATCTGCCTTTCCAGCTGTTATTACCCATTTATTGTCATTCTCGCTGTCTCCGATATCCAGACCGATTTTTATTTTTGTATAAGGATAGTCGCTGTCAGCAGAGGAATTTACAAAGCCTTCGTGCGACAAAGCTTTGCCGGAATCAAGAGTGATGGCGGAGGTGGTGCCGGCAGGTCCGGCAGCTGTTTCTTCAAATAAATCTATGCTGCCATCATCGTTGAAGTTAAGCTCCGTGACACAGGCTGATCTTCTATAACCATTTCCGCCCGGAAGAGAACCATTATGGTATACAAAATAAGTTTTTCCTTTGAAATCAAAAACAGCCATATGGTTTGTATTTGATGTTGCGTTAGGCGTCATAATAATGTTTCCAAATTTCCAGTTTCCACTTGATAGATCATCAGTTGTCGCATATGCCATATTTTCCCGCCATCCGTTGGCATAGAAAAGGTAGTAATCGCCGTAGTAGTTTCCATTCTCGTCCTGTCTGCGGTAAAGCCATGGTGCCTCTGTATAATTTTCAAGTCCGTTTTTCTGATATGCGATATCTGCTTCTGTAAAATTGTTACCGCTTGTGATCTCTCCGTCGCCGTTTTGGTCTTTGACTGATATCATGTCTTCATTGAGCTCACATATGAAAAACATTCCGTTTCCCCAGGCAAGATAGCGATGGGTGGTGCCGGTTTCGTCAGTTTCGATCCATACTGTAGGGTCAATATCGTTAAAGGATGAAAGCTGTGGTTTGGTGACATTGCCTTTTACAAGCGGCTGGCCTATATCGGTAAATGGCCCTGTCGGACTGTCTGATGTAGCAACACCGATTGACTGTTTTCCGGTTTTGTCCCAGCTGCAGTAATAAAGATAGTATTTACCATTATATTCTGCAACCTGGCTTGCCCATGCTGACTGGTCATCCTTTGCCCATTTTATAGTATCCATGGTCATAACGGTGCCTTCGGATTTCCAATTTACCATGTCTGTCGAGGAGTAACACAGATATTCAGGAATGTTGTACACCGAATCTGCGACTTCTTTGTCGGTTGATGCATCGTGCCCTGTATACAGATATACTGTATCACCATCGACAAGAACAGACGGATCGCCGCCATAGATTAGATCGAATCCGCTGTCAGAATTTATGTTATTTCCGACCATAGGATTTGTGATCTGCGATTTTTCGATAGTTTTCTCTTTCCCAGCCCCACAGCCTGTGACAGAGATTGCCACAAGCATAACCAATACGATTTTTTTCTTCATAATACCTCCAATACATTTAAAAAATTGTCTAAAGCTTTCCGCATGTATAATGTTGATGGTGCCGTCCGGGGTGCGGGCTTGCGTCTCTTCCGATAGCGGAACATTTCGCCCGGATTGCGTGAATTTGTCAGGTGTCTGTTTCCGGCTCAAAGTTTGTGTACATTCTCCAGATGCACACCCACGCCGCAGCGTCCGTCTATGGCACACGCTCTCATACTCCTTAGTCTAGTGGGAGTAAATGCCGTTTCCAGCTAAGTTTATTATGCACGGGTGCTCCAAACGCGCTATTTACGTTGTGAAGCAGGTTCAGACTACAAGCTTGAACGTGTGTGCGCCCGTGCAACCTCTAGCTGTAAATCAGCATTAACTCCCACACGACACGTCAGAAATCGAGCGTGTGCCATAGACGGACGCTGCGGCGTGGGTGTACAGCTGTAGAATGAACATAAATAATCAAAAGAGCCGGAAGCAGACACCGACAAATTAGCAATCCGGACGAGTTCCGCTATCGGAAGAGACGCAAGCCCGCACCCCGGACGACATCTTCCCACAATAGAATGCGGAAAGATTAGGTTTTATTAAAATATTTTAGAATTTTGAGAAAATTTAAAATATTTTAATAAATCATAAAATATTTATTGTATTATGTCAATATATCTGATATCATAAATTTATAATGCTGGGCGGAAAAATTAAAATACGGAGGTATTTGAGATGGGAAATGGGAAGAAAAAGGCCATTTCAGGAACGATTGTAGCAGCGATGACACTTGCAATATCAGCTTGTGGTACAGAATCGCAGGACTACACTGTAAGCTATAAAGGGATTAAAACCGCAGATGTATCATCAGGAGTATCGGTTCATGATCCTTCTATTTTACAGGTAGATGATACATACTACATTTTTGGTTCCCATATGTCAGCAGCAAAGAGCACCGACCTTTTAAACTGGGAAAAGGTCGCAGACGGATACAGTAAAACAAACCCGGTTTACGGACAGATATATGAAGTGGCAGATCAGGCTTTTGCGTATTCCGGAAATAAAGACAGTCTGATACAGACTGATGATAAACAGACCCATGTGTGGGCGCCGGACGTTATTTACAATAAAACAACAGGGCTTTATTACATGTATTACTGCACAACGTCTACATGGAACGCATCGAATCTGTGCTACGGCACATCAGAGACACCGGAAGGCCCATATGAATGGAAGGGAGCACTTCTCTATTCTGGATTTAACAGAAAAACTATTTCAGGAACGGATGTGCTTGACTATGTAGATGAGGATTATGCATACAAAAACTATATACAGGGTGGTCAGTACAATTACAATGATTATCCTAATGCGATAGATCCGACAGTATTTTATGATGAAGATGACCGTATGTGGATGGTTTACGGATCGTGGAGTGGTGGAATCTTTCTTATCGAGTTAGATCCGTCAACAGGACAGGTCATCCACCCGCAGGCAGATCCGGACAATAATGTGGATCCATATTACGGAAAACGTCTGTTAGGGGGCGGACATATATCGATAGAGGGACCTTATATCACATATGACAAGGAAAGCGGATATTATTATCTTTATGTTTCATATGGAGCATTGACCAGTAATGGTGGATATCAGGTCAGGGTATTCAGATCTGAAACAGTGGATGGTGATTATGTGGATATGAATGGAGAATATCCGCAGAAGAGTGCACAGCATCAGAATTTCGGACTTAAGCTTACAGGAAATTATAAACTTCCGAGTCTTGAAAAAGCATATATGGCTACAGGACACAATTCGTCGTTTATAGACGAAAAGGATGGAAAAATGTACCTGGTATACCATACCAGATTTAATGATGGCGGTGAGGGACATTCGCCGCGTGTACATCAGATGATAGTAAACGAGGACGGCTGGCCATGTGAACTTCCATATCAGACACAGGGCGAGACTATAAGTGAAGACGGGTACGAAAAGAATGATGTTGTCGGAAGATATTATGTAATAAATCAGGGAACTGATATAAGCGATAAGATTGCTAACCCAAAGATACTTTATCTTAACAAGGATGGTTCTGTCACAGGTGAAAAATCTAAAGGAACATGGACATACAATGATGGCTCATATTACATGGACATAACAATTGATGGAGATGAATTTAGTGGAGTTTTCTGCAGGATGAAAGATGAAGCAGGAACAGATGTTATGACATTTTCTGCCGTAGGACAGAACGAAAGTGTATGGGGAGTGAAATATTTTGACTAAAGCATAAAAGGAGGACAGGATATGGACAACACATTAGTATATAATAAACCATGGATTTTGCAGCGTGCAGATCCATATGTATACAGACATACGGACGGAAGTTATTATTTTACAGCATCTGTTCCGGAATACGACAAGATAGTACTTAGAAGATCAGACACACTGGCAGGGATCAAGGATGCTAAAGAAATAGAAATATGGCACAAGCATGAAACGGGACCGCAGAGCATACACATCTGGGCTCCGGAAATCCATTATCTGTTTGGAAAATGGTACATATATTATGCCGGTGGAGATAAGGATGATATATGGGCTATACGTCCATATGTACTGGAGTGTCAGGGAGAGGATCCCCTGAATGATCCATGGGTTGAAAAAGGAAAAATGCACCGGGCACAGGATGATGAGTTCTCATTTGAGGCATTTTCACTGGACGCAACAGTATTTGAGGTAAACGGAAACTGGTATTATATCTGGGCGGAAAAGGTCGGAGTCGGAAAACAGATATCAAACCTCTATATTGCCAGAATGAAAAACGGCTACACACTTGATACGGTGCAGGTTCTTCTTACAACACCTGATTATGATTGGGAACGCCACGGATTCTGGGTGAATGAGGGACCGGCAGTTATAAAAAGAAATGGCAGGGTTTTTGTGACTTATTCAGCTAGTGATACAGGGATCAATTATTGCATGGGAATGCTTTCGGCTGATGAAGATTTGGATCTTTTAGATCCGCTTTCATGGAAGAAAGAAAGATATCCGGTGTTAAGTTCTGATGAAAAAGCAGTGGTGTATGGACCTGGACATAATTCGTTTACCGTAGATGATGAGGGAAATGATATCATGGTTTACCATGCCAGAACAGAAACCGAAATAATAGGCGATCCGCTTTATAATCCGAACCGCCATGCAATGCTTATGAAAATAAAATGGCACAACGGAAGACCGGTTTTTAATTTTGATTGATCGGGAGAGATAAACATGGAATTGATATGCAAAAAGTGTCTGCTTAGGGAGATGGCGCAGGCTGATCAGGCAATGATAAAAAAATATACAGAAGCAATAAAAGGTGCAGACCGTGTTGCAAAAGAAGAATACGAACGCCGGCTTTCTATATGTAAGGAATGCGAAAAGCTAAATGCCGGAACGTGCAATGCCTGCGGATGCTATGTGGAGCTTCGTGCATTGACAGCTGTGTCACATTGTCCTCATAAAAAGTGGTAAACAGATATCATAAACTGGCTGCCATATGTGCAGATATGTAAAATATAAAAATCCCCGGAAACGGCTATTGAAGTGATCCCAAAGCCTGCTTCCGGGGATTTTTTATTGGTAGTTAACAGTATTTAAGACTATTCATCCTCGATAGGTGTATAGTTTATGGCAACCTTTATATCCTGATCGTAGTTTCCAAATCCCTTTCCGAAGAGCGTTATGCCGCCAACATGTGCAGCATTTTCCTCGACTGCGATTTTTAAATGAAGGCTGCTTTTGTAATCCAGATCGAGCGTATTGATCGTCACATCAGATATCTTAAGTCCGTCGATAAATGTCCCTTTTCTGTTTATGACAAGGAGTTTCAGAAGTCCATACTGGTTCCAGTTCGCAGGCCACCATTCAGGTGTGAACATCCCACGTACATCACCATAATCGCCAGGTGAAGTCCATATGCCAAGCAGTGTGTCGTTAAGATAAAACTGATATCCGAAGGCCAGTTACTGTCAACACCCGGAGCTTCAGAACTTATTTCTGTTGAAACTGAAATCTGTGTGATTTTCTGGTTATGAGGGATAAGATTTGGAATAATGTATTCAACATATCCTTTAGTAAACCACATGATATCAGCATTGAACCTGTCGGGATGGTCAAAATAACGTATGTCGTCCAAAGAACCTATGACAGACTGGCGGGTAGCCATACCGCATGTAGGACATACATCATGGGATGAAAACTGTCCGACCTTTATCTCGGTATTAAATATGTTGGTGTTATCAACAGGTGCTTCGATATCTACTATTATACGATCCTGAATGAGAGAACACATCTTCTGGTTGCCGTGACCGGATGAGTCATTGGCGGTTGTGATGAGTCCACATTCTTCTAATTTTTTTATATGGCCTGTAAGTGCTCCGTTACTTATATTAAGCTCACTGGCGAGCTGGTTCATGCTCATCTGATCATTGTCCAGAAGGATATTAAGTATCTGCATACGAACCTCTGATCCCAGTGCCTTAAAAAGCTCAAGCCCTTCATCAAGATTTGTAATGTGAATCATAATGAAGTCTCCTTTAATTTATGTTTTAGATGAATCTTAAATATTTTAATTAGTATAAGTATATGTTTATTATAGTCTTTAGATGAAATTCAGTCAATAAAAACACGCAAAAGAATAAATAATTTTAGATGATTGAAAAAACGTTGTGCAATTTGCACAATTAATATGGGTTTATCAAGCGTGAAAAAACGAAAATTTAGACATATTTAAACAAAACATAAATTAGTTTAAAAATATCTAAAATAAATATTGACATTTACCCATAGAAAATGTATATTATGTACATAAGCGAAACACATTAAATGTTCTTTTTAGTCAAATAGCTAATAAGCCCAGCATTCGACATAGAACTTATGTGGGGGTCTTAACAACAATTTCATTTTTAAAGGAGGAAGAAAAATGAAAAAGAAATTAATCAGTGCACTTATGTGTGCAACAATGGTTTCGACAATGCTTGCCGGATGTGGATCAGGAAACGGCGGAAGCGCTTCTGGTGGGGACACAGAATCAGAGGCAGCAGAGTCAGAGGTGGTAACAAATACTTATGGAGATTCAAAAGGAACACATCTTGAGATGTGGACATTCGTTGAACTTCATGCTCAGCATTACGGAACAATGGTTGAGCAGTGGAACAAGGATCATCCGGATAAGACGATCGAGATTACATGTACTACATATCCATATGCAGACATGCATACAAAGCTTATCACAGCTCTTCAGGCTGGCACAGGAGCCCCTGATATCTGTGATGTAGAGGTTGGACAGTTCCCTAACGTTGTAGCTGGTAAAGATGAGTGGTTAGTTCCACTTGATGATTACATGACAGAGTACAAAGATTCAATGGTTCCTGCAAGACTTGATGTTTACTCAGGAGATGATGGAAAAATCTACGGAGCTCCTTATCATGTAGGTGCTACAGTAATGTACTACAATGTAAAAGCTATGGCTGATGCAATGGGAATCTCTAATGATGATGTTATCGCAAAGATTGATAATGTTAAGACATGGGATGACTATGAGGCACTTGGAACAGAATATGTTGAAGCAGCCGGAGAAAAAGGAACAAAATACTGGACATCTGTTGATACAGGCGGAACAGACTGGTTATGGCTTGCTATGGCTGAGTACGGAGATGACTGGACAGGTGGATTCAAAGACAAAGCAAATGTACAGCTTGATTCAGTAAAGAATATGCTTACAATGCAGCAGAGATGGTTAAAGAACCAGGTAGCAGAGGTTTCACCGGATGGACATGTGGATCTTGAGGCTGGTTTCCAGAATATCCTTGACCATAATATCGTTTCATTCCCTAAGGCAATGTGGTATATGAGCCGTTTCACAAACTACATGTCAGAAGAAAAAGGTAACTGGTATATTGCAAAATGTCCTGTATTTGAGGAAGGACAGAAATGTTCAGTAGGTATCGGTGGTACAGGTACAGTTGTTACAAAGCAGTCTAAATCACAGGATCTTGCAACAGAGTTCCTTTGCTGGGCTAAGATGTCAGAGGTAGGTGAGCAGAACATCTGGGATACACTTGGATTTGATGTATGTAACACAGATTGCTGGACAATGGACAGCTTTGCTAAGGATGAGAACAACCAGTATAACCAGTTCTTCATCAACAAACCATATGAGGTACTTAACTCAATCGGACTTGATAACATCGGAAAGATTTCTTCTGTAGCTATCAGCCCAACAATCAATGAGTACGCATGCAACACAACTCTTAACGAGGTACTTGAAGATCCTGACTATAGTGTAGATGATGCACTTCAGGAATTACAGGATGCAGTAGATGCAGAACAGAATTAGTCTATGACTTATAGAGGGGGTTCGGGAGGATAATCCTCCAACCCCCTTTTTATACCAAAATTATATAGGTAGATAGGTAGAAATGTAGAAAGAGGTGTGTGATTTGAAGATTAAAAAATTCTTATATTCACAGAAAGTTGCACCATATGTATTTGTAATCCCGTTTATTCTCAGTTTTGCTTTTTTCTGGATTTATCCGTTATGTTCATCTGTAACAATGAGTTTCCAGAAAATCGGGGCAATAGACTGGAGCTGGTGTGGAATTGAAAATTACAAAAAACTTTTGACAGATAATGTTTTCCATATTGCTATTAAAAACAGTGCAACATATATGTTTTGGACACTTGTTTTACTTATTCCGTTCCCAATGCTTTTTGCAGTTCTTATGGACAGCAACCTTGTAAAAGCAAAAGGTGTATGGAAAGCGGTACTTTATATGCCGGCGCTTACATCAGTAGTTATTTCAGGAACACTGTTCCGTCTGATGTTTACAGAGTACAGCACAGGTCAGATGAACCAGATTACTCAGATGCTTGGACTTGGTACCTTTAAATGGCTGAAGATGGGCTGGTCAGGAATGGCAGCACTTCTCGTAGTTGCCTGCTGGAGATGGACCGGTGTAAATATGCTTTATTTCCTTTCAGGACTTAAATCAATTGATACATCGCTCTATGAAGCTGCTGAGATCGATGGAGCATCAGGATGGCAGAAATTCCGCTACGTAACATTACCATTACTTAAACCTACAACAATTTACGTGCTTACAATTTCAATCTATGCAGGACTTGCTATGTTCCTTGAGTCATACATGTTATGGGGTGGAAACAACTCACCAGGAAATATCGGTCTTACAATCGTAGGATACCTGTACAAACGTGGTATTGAGAAAAACGATATGGGTTATGCATGTGCAGTAGGTATGGTACTCTTAGTGATCGCACTTGTTATCAATATCGTACAGCTTATATTAAGCGGTACATTTAAGAACGAGGAGGAATAAGACAATGGCAGATAAAAATAAAAAAGTACGTTCTGTGTCTGACACTCCAAGACATAAAATTGGCGTAGTGCTCGGAACAGGATTCTTCCTTATATTATGTGCAATAATAGTTTTCCCGGTATTGGCAGGACTTTTAGCATCATTTAGACCAGGTAAAGTACTTATCCGTAGAGGTTTGTCACTTGATTTTGATATATCAACAATGAGTCTGGATAACTACACATATCTGTTCTCTGGAAACGCAGATAGCCAGAAATATTTTATGTGGTACAAAAACTCACTTATCATTACAATTGTTTCTGTAGCACTTACACTTATTATCTGCTACTTCGTTGCATATGGACTTACAATGTACAATTACAAACTTAAGAATTTCCTTTTCTTCTTAGTTATCGCTACTATGATGGTTCCATTCGAAATCCTTATGCTTCCTCTCTATAAAGAGGTAATTGCACTTAACATTATAGATACATATTTTGGTGTGATCGTAACCGGATTATGTTCAGCATCGACGATATTCTTCTTCAGGCAGTATCTGTCAGGACTTCCTAAGGATCTTCTCGATGCAGCAAGGATTGATGGAGCTACAGAGTATGGTATTGCTACAAAGATCATACTCCCACTTACAAAACCAGCATTCGCATCAATGGGTATCCTTAGTGCGATGGGTGTATGGAATGCAATACTCTGGCCGCTGCTTGTATTAAAAGGAGCAGAGAAGTTTACACTTCCAATCGGACTTAATACACTTCTTACACCATACGGAAATAACTATGACGTGCTTATTGCAGGATCAATGTTTGGTATTTTACCAATATTTATCATTTTCCTGATCTTCCAGAAGTACATCATCGATGGTATGACAGCCGGAGCTGTAAAGGGTTAATAAATAATGCTTATGATCAGGCTGCGCATATTGCGTGGCCTGGGATTAACATAATAATGTATTTGGATAGGAGAGAATATGGCTAAATTAATAATAAATAACGAGGCAAAAAAGAGCACGATTGCTCCAGAAATTTATGGACATTTTTCAGAGCATCTTGGAAGATGCATATATGAAGGATTGTACGTTGGGGAAAATTCAGATATTCCAAATGTAAATGGAATGCGTACAGATGTTGTTGAGGCTTTAAAAGAAATGAAAATACCGGTTCTCCGCTGGCCTGGCGGATGCTTTGCCGATGAGTATCATTGGATGGATGGAATCGGACCAAAAGAGAATCGTAAAAAAATGATAAATACACACTGGGGCGGAGTTGTCGAGGACAACAGCTTTGGTACACATGAGTTTTTCGAATTATGTCGTCAGCTGGGCTGCAAGACGTATGTAAACGGAAATTTAGGAAGCGGAACTGTCCGTGAGATGAGCGAGTGGGTTGAATATATCACATTTAATGGGGTATCACCGATGGCTGATCTTCGAAAAGCAAACGGACATGAGGCACCATGGACTATTGATTATTTTGGTGTAGGAAATGAAAACTGGGGCTGCGGCGGAAATATGAGACCTGAGCATTATGCAGACGAATACCGCAGATATCAGACTTATGTAAGAAACTATGCCGGAAACCAGCCAATTCAGAAAGTATGCTGTGGACCAAACGTGGATGATTATGAGTGGACAAAAAAAGTTATGGAGACATGCTTTGACCATTGTGAACCTAGATTCCATGGTCTTATGGATGGTCTTTCACTCCACTATTATACTTTACCTGAAACTGAAGATAACTGGGATATAAAAGGAAGTGCTACTGATTTTACAGAAGATATATTCTATCAGACATTAAAGAGAAGCTTTTTCATGGAAGAACTCATAAATCGTCATGGAGCTATCATGGATCAGTATGATCCGGATAAAAATATCGGACTTATAGTTGATGAGTGGGGAATCTGGTCTGATGTGGAGCCGGGAACAAATCCTGGATTTTTATATCAGCAGAATACAATGCGTGACGCACTTGTAGCAGGAATCACACTTAATATTTTCAATAAACATTCTGATCGTGTAAAGATGGCCTGCATAGCACAGCTTATCAACGTACTTCAGTCAGTAATGCTTACAGATGGCGAGAAGATGATAAAGACACCTACATACTATGTATTCCATATGATGCGTCATCATCAGGGAGCCTCTCTTCTTGGAAGCGAGCTTGTGGGATCAGGAACTGTAGGAAAAGATAAAAACGAACTTCCTAAAGTTATCGAGTCTGTATCAGAGGATGCTGACGGAGTTATTACAGTAACACTCACAAACAACTCTCTCGAAGCATCTGAGGAGATTGAAATCTCACTCACAGCTGACAGCGCAAGCTACAATGTAAAAGAAGCAAGATTCATAGCAGGAGCAATGAATGCGCACAATACATTTGATCAGCCAGAGGTTGTAGAAGAAAAAGACTTTGATGCATTTAAAAAGGATGCTGACGGAATTAAAGTTACTATTCCGGCATGTAGTGTTGTTACACTTCGTCTTGCAAAATAAGTAATATTTAGGAATGTAGATAAGGACTTGAAAAAGGAGACTTGATATGGCAGGCAGATTTAAATATGACAATAAAGTTTTTGAAGTGATAAATGCGATAGTTGATTTACTTGTTTTAGGTTTTTTCTGGATAATAACAAGTATTCCCATTTTTACTATGGGAGCATCAACAACAGCACTTTATTATACAGTAAACAAATCAATAAGAAATAAAAAAGGATATGCATACAGAGAGTACTGGAAGGCATTTAAGCGTAATTTTAAACAGGCAACATTATGTTTTTTGATGTGGTTTGTTGTGGCAATATTTCTTGTAGGTGATGTCATTATTACAAAGCAGGTATTACGTCAGGATACACAGCTTGGAGCGTCATATTATTTCTTCCTTGTACTTGCAGGTGCAGCGCTTGCATGGGAGTTTTATTTATTTTCATATATAGCAAGATTTGAATGTACCGTAATGGAAGCAATGAAAAAAAGCCTCTTTATGATGCTTGCTAATCTTGGCTGGTCCGTAGCACTTGTGGCAATATTCATGGCATGTCTGTTCTTGTGCAGAGATATGATGAGCCTGTTTATATTATTGCCGGGTGGATTTTGTGCGATCAAAAATTATATTCTGGAGAAAGTATTCAAAAAGTACAGAACCCCGGAAGATATTGCAAGGGAACTTGAGATGAACAGAACATTCTCAAGATAGCAAAAGGCGGGGGTATCCCGCCTTTTTGCACTTAAAGATTTGTTGGAACGAGAAGGGGAGACTGTAAAATGGATTCAAACGAAAGCTGGGTTGATTTAAAAAATATAAAAATTACAGATGATTTCTGGAGCGGCATGCAGAATCTTGTGACAGATGTTGTCATACCTTTTCAGGAGAGGGTTCTAAATGACGATGAACCTGATGTTGAGAAAAGCCATGCGATCGAAAACTTCAGGATAGCGGCAGGTTTAAGTGATGGCGAATTTTATGGCATGGTTTTCCAGGACAGCGATGTTGCAAAATGGCTTGAGGGTGCAGCCTATTCACTTATTATAAAACCGGATAAAGAACTTGAAAAAAGAGCGGATGATATAATAGGGATAATAGAAAAGGCACAGCAGCCGGATGGCTATTTAAATACATACTTTACGATCAAGGAGCCTGATCACCGTTGGCAGAATCTTTTGGAGTGCCATGAACTATACTGCGCAGGTCATATGATGGAAGCCGCTGTTGCATATTATGATGCGACAGGAAAAGACCGGCTGCTTAAGGTTATGGAAAGGATGGCGGGACATATCATAAACCGCTTTGGCCCTGATAAGATTACCGGCATTCCGGGACATCAGGAAGTTGAGATAGGTCTTATGCGCATGTATCATGTGACGGACAATGAAGAGTATAAAAAGATGGCACGTTATTTTCTTGAGGAAAGGGGTAAAAATCCGGATTTTTTCAAGGAGGAAGCACAAAAGAGAGACTGGAAGCATTTTGGGATGATTCCGGAGGATACGAAATATAATCAAAGTTATGCCACAATATATGAGCAGGATGAGGCGGTAGGACATAGTGTAAGAGCAGTATATATGTATACGGCTATGGCTGATCTTGCAGCAACAGATAACGATGAAAGATTATACAAGGCATGCAGACGCCTGTGGGATAACATGACACAGAAAAAGATGTACATAACAGGAGGAATAGGCTCGACGGTTGAGGGTGAAGCTTTCACAAAAGAGTATGAGCTTCCAAACGATATGGCATATGCAGAGACATGCGCTTCGATCGGACTTGTATTTTTTGCAAAACAGATGCTTAGAATGGATAAAAGCGGCGAATATGCAGATGTGATGGAACGTGCACTTTATAATGGGATCATAAGCGGAATGCAGCTGGATGGAAAAAGATTTTTCTACGTAAATCCGCTTGAAGTGAATCCTGGTGTGTCAGGGGAGATATTTGGATATAAACATGTTATACCGCAAAGACCGGGATGGTACACATGTGCATGCTGCCCACCAAATCTTGTCCGTATGGTCACGTCACTTGGAAAGTATACATGGGATGAGGATGAAAATACCATATACTCACATATGTTCATAGGACAGGAGGCTAAGCTTAAAAAAGCTGATATTTCGGTAAAGAGCAGTTATCCATGGAAAGGACAGATCGCATATACGATAAATCCGAAGACATCAGATAAATTTGCTGTTGCGATCCATATACCGGGATATCTGAAAAAATATACTGTTAGGCTGAATGATGAAATTATAGATGCGTCAAAACAGGTGAAAAATGGATACATGTATATAGAGCGTGTATGGTATAGTAATGATACGATTGAAATTACATTTGATATGGAGATCAGAAAGGTCTATGCAAATACAAAGGTCAGAGAGGATATTGGCTGCGTGGCGCTTATGAGAGGTCCATTTGTATATTGTTTTGAGGGTGTTGACAACGATTCAGATGTTCAAAGCCTTATACTTGAAGCGGAAAAGATAGACCAGGCTAAGGAAGAGATCATAACAGATGATCTGCTGAAGGGAATGACATCTATCCTTGTTCCGGCAGTAAGGCTTGAAAGTGATGATGGACTTTATTCGGAAAATCCACCTAAAGAACGAAGCGTTATGGCAAAGGCTGTTCCGTATTTTGCATGGGGCAACAGAGGACTTAACCAGATGCGTGTGTGGATGCATAGCAGATAGATAGAATATCCAGTGCTCAGATGATCTGAGGTTCGGATAATCTGGATATCTGTTGATTTAAGTACCGGATAATCTGGATATCTGTTGATTTAAGTACTGGACAATCTCAGTATCAGGTAATTTCATATGAGATAATTTAGCAGTATAGAAATGATTATAAAAATAGAAGGAGAAGAATTATGTTAGCAGTTAAAAATTACAAATTTTGGTTTTGTACAGGATCACAGGATTTATACGGAGATGAGTGTCTTGCAAATGTAGCAGCTCATTCAAAGGAGATCGTGGCAAAGTTAAATGAATCAGGAGTTCTTCCTTTTGAAGTTGTTTGGAAGCCGACACTTATAACAAACAAGCTTATAAGAAAGACATTCAATGAGGCAAACACAGATGACGAGTGTGCAGGTGTTATCGTATGGTGCCACACATTTTCGCCTGCTAAATCATGGATCTTAGGACTTAAGGAATTAAGAAAACCATTACTTCATTTACATACACAGTTTAATATGGAAATCCCATATGATACTATAGATATGGATTTCATGAATGAAAATCAGGCAGCACACGGAGATCGTGAGTGGGGACACATTGTTACACGCATGGGAATTGAGAGAAAAGTTGTTGTTGGACACTGGTCTGATCCGGTTGTACAGGGCAAGATCGCATCATGGCAGCGTGTGGCAGTCGGAGTTGTGGAGAGTAGCCATATCCGTGTTATGCGTGTTGCTGACAACATGAGAAACGTTGCCGTTACTGAAGGTGACAAGGTAGAAGCACAGATCAAGTTTGGCTGGGAAGTAGATGCATATCCTGTAAATGAGATTGCAGAGGCAGTAGCAGCAGTTTCAGAGTCAGATACAAATGCACTTGTCGATGAATATTATGACAAATATGACATTCTGCTTGAGGGCAGAGATCCTGAAGAATTCAAAAAGCATGTTGCTGTACAGGCACAGATAGAGCTTGGATTCGAGAGATTCCTTGAGGAGAAAAACTATCAGGCTATCGTTACACATTTCGGAGATCTTGGCGCATTAAAACAGCTTCCGGGACTTGCTATCCAGCGTCTTATGGAAAAAGGATATGGTTTCGGAGCAGAGGGAGACTGGAAAGTTGCAGCTATGGTTCGTCTTATGAAAGTTATGACAGCAGGCATGAAAGATGCAAAAGGAACATCAATGCTTGAGGATTACACATATAACCTCATGAAAGGAAAAGAGGGAATCCTTGAGGCACATATGCTTGAGATCTGCCCGACTATCGCAGATGGACCTATCAGCATCAAATGCCAGCCGCTTTCTATGGGTGACAGAGAAGACCCGGCAAGACTTGTATTTACATCAAAGGAGGGCACAGGTATCGCAACATCACTTGTTGATCTTGGAGATCGTTTCCGTCTTATCATCAACACTGTTGACTGCAAAAAGACAGAAAAGCCAATGCCAAAACTTCCGACAGCTACAAACTTCTGGACACCGGAACCTGACCTTTATACAGGAGCAGAGGCATGGATTCTTGCCGGTGGTGCACATCATACAGCATTTACATATGACCTTACGGCAGAGCAGATGTGTGACTGGGCTGCAGCAATGGGAATCGAGGCTGTATTTATTGACAACGATACAACGATCAGAAATTTCAAGAAAGATCTTATGCTTGGAAATATTTTTTACAAATAAATCGCACACCTCTAATTAATATTAACCTATATAATGAAAAACCGCCGCACATTTGTGTGGCGGTTTTTCTGTCACTTGATAACTAATATCATGGCGTATATATCATGGCGTATATATCATGGCGTATATATCATGGCGTATATATCATGGCGTATATATCATGGTGTATATATTATGGCGTATATATACAAATCTTTTATATACGGAATTTATATGGAAAGTTTATGTTATATATGAAGTTTCCTGAATTGTGCAGGTGTCATTCCTGATAATTTTTTAAACATGACTATAAAGTGGCTTGCATCGGAATAACCGACATCTAAGGCGATATCCTGTATTTTACGTTTACTGTTTAGAAGCAATAATTCCTTTGCTTTGTTGATACGATAGTTTGTCAGGTATTCGTAGACAGAGCAGTTTAGAAATTCGGAAAAAATGCGTGAAAGGTATTGCTGTGATACGAATACACTGTTTGCAAGCTGCTGTGCGCTTATGTCTTCCATATAATGATCTTCGATAGTGTCTATGACCGGTTTTATAAATTTAGAAAAAACCGGATCGTCTTTTCCGTGAGAATGATTTGTCTGATCTGCAAGCAGAAGCATTATATTATAGCAGTCTACGGAAAGAGTACGTGTATCGTTTCCGCGTTCTTTAAAATGCTGCATTGCCCTTGAAATTGCTGCAGAAATTTCTTTCCCCTTATATTCATCTATGATCCAATATCCATTTTCAGTGAATATATCTTAAATGCAGGCTCCATTGAGCCTGTGAAGGTCGCAAATTCTGTCTGCCATGAGTGTAAAGGGGCATTTTTGTTGTGGTAAGAGTGCGGAATATACGGAGCAATAAGGATTCCCTGACCTTTTGAAAGCTCTATTGTCTGACTGATCCTGGAGTCAGAAGATAATTCGTCTTTGTAATATATATTTATTATACCGGTTCCTTTTTGTGTCTGTAAATAATGGAACAGAGGAAAACCATTTGGGCGGTTTACACTTTCCTGTTCCCAGTTGTTGCCTACAGAGTCAAATTGAAATGGTTCTTTTGCGAAATTGTTTCCAAAATAAATTGGCATAGCTTCTCCTTTTGTTTCAAAATGTTATATAAAATGGTTTATGATGTTATACAATTCTGCTTTAAAATAGTATATGATAAGTGCATAAAGAAATGAACTTATTGTTTAAGAATATCATAAAAAATATATAATTTCTATATGGGAGGTAAGACATATGCAGTCAAAATTCAAAAGAATCCTTTTTGGAGGAGATTACAATCCTAACCAGTGGCCGGAAGAAATCTGGAAAGAAGATATGACATATTTTAAGGAAGCACATATAAACAGTGCTACAATAAATGTTTTTTCATGGGCAAAGATACAGCCGTCAGAAAATGTGTATGATTTTTCACAGCTTGACAAGATCGTTGATATGCTTTCAGATGAAAATTACGATATTGTCATGGCAACATCTACAGCAGCACTTCCTGCATGGATGGTAAAGAAATATCCGGAGACAATGAGCACAGACTTTGAGGGACGCCATCATAAGTTTGGCGGAAGACACAATTTCTGTCCAAACTCCTTAGTATATCAGAAATATGCAAAGGCACTTGCCACAGAGCTTGCAAAGCGTTATGGCAGCAACAAAAATATTTCTGTATGGCATATCAATAACGAGTACGGTGGATACTGCTACTGTGATAATTGCCAGAAACAGTTCAGAGTGTGGCTAAAAGATAAATACAAGACGATCGATGCTGTAAATGAGGCATGGAATACAGAATTCTGGGGACATACATTCTACGATTGGGATGAGATAGTTGTTCCAAACCAGCTTAGCGAGGAATTTTTGCCGGACATGACTATGTTTGCAGGCATTTCAATCGACTATAGACGTTTCTACTCAGACAGCATGTTGAACTGCTACAAGATGGAGAGAGATGCAATAAAAGAAATCTGTCCTGATGCATTTATCACAACAAACCTCATGGGTACTTTCAAAGGTCTTGATTATTTTAAATGGGCAAAGGAAATGGATATCGTTTCATGGGACAACTATCCGGCATACGATACACCGTGGAGCATGGTTGCCATGACACATGATCTGATGAGAGGCTTAAAGGATGAGCCTTTTATGCTAATGGAACAGACTCCAAGCCAGCAGAACTGGCAGAAATACAATTCGCTCAAGCGTCCTGGACAAATGCGGGCTCAGAGCTATCAGACAGTAGCCCACGGTGCTGATACTATCCAGTTTTTCCAGCTTAGAAGAAGCGTTGGCGGATGTGAGAAATTCCACGGCGCTGTTATCGCACATGCCGGAACAAACAATACAAGAGTATTCAGGGAAACTGCACAGCTTGGAAAAGAGCTTGAGAGCTTTGGAACAAAGACTCTCGGATCACGCAACAATTCGCAGGTCGGTATCATTTTTGACTGGGATAACTACTGGGCACTCGAGTATACAAGCGGACCAACACAGGATTTAAAATATGTTGACCAGATACATCAGTATTATGAGTATTTCTACAACAATAATATCTCTGTTGATATGATTCCAGTTGACGCTGATTTTTCAAAATATAAAGTCATTGCAGCACCTGTACTTTACATGATAAAAGACGGAATGAAAGAAAAACTTGAGGAATTCGTTGAAAATGGTGGAACTCTTATCACAACATTTATGAGCGGTATTGTAAACCAGTCAGATAACGTATATCTCGGCGGATATCCTGGACCACTCCGCAAGATGGCTGGTGTATGGGTTGAGGAGATTGACGCACTAGCACCTGAGCAGTCTAACACAGTAAGATTTGCTGACGGAACAGAGTACAAATGCAATCTTCTCTGTGATCTTATGCATACTGAAGGAGCAGAGGTATTGGCTTCATATGAGAGTGATTTCTATGCAGGAATGCCTGCTGTCACAAAAAACAGTTATGGAGAAGGCAAGGTATACTATGTCGCCACACAGTTTGAGGCTGCCGGTCTTGCCAAAGTGCTTGACGAGGTGACAAAGGAAAGCGCTGTATCAGGTGTTATAGCTGAAAAGACTGGACTTGAGATCACATGCCGCGAGAGTGATACAACACGTTTCTATTTTGTGATGAATTTCACTGATGAGGAGCAGGTTCTCCCGGTAAGTCTTGCAGGAAAGACAGATCTCATAACAGGAGAGACTGCAAAAGAAGGTGAAGTCATGAAGAAGTGGGATGTAAAGATACTTCAGGAAGCATTGTAATTTCATATCGGACACTTGATATCGGATACCTGATAATTGATACTTAAATATAAAAACGGTTGCAAGCATAATAAATGAAGGCTTGCAACCGTTTTTTAGATTAAATAATAGTTCCGCTGTTATTTCTATTTAAAAAATCCCCCCAACTGCTTTTTAAACAGCACCACAGCAAGCACCGCAGTAAGAAAATCGGAAACAGGCTGTGCCGCTATGACTCCGTTATAACCGATTGCCTTTGATGCCGCAAAAATAACTACAGCAAAAATGAGACCCTGCCTTGAAACAGACAGCCAGAAAGCACCGGACGCTTTTCCAGCAGACTGGAAAGTACAGGTTGTTATGAGGACAATTGCTATAAATATCATTCCAAGCTGTTGAAAACGCAGCATAGAAACACCGGCAGGTACGATTTCGGGCTGATCCATGAATATCTGGATTAGAGGCTTTGCGGCAACGCAGAGTATCACTGCAAGTACGGCTGCCAGTCCACACTCGAATTTGTAACAGAATGCGAGAATATCCTTAAGCCGCTTTTTATTGTTGGCACCATAATTGTAGCCGATAAGAGGCTGCCCGCCAAATGCAAAGCCTACGAGTACGAGCACGGCTATCATATTTACTTTCATGACGATACCCATAGCTGCGACCTTTTCATTGCCGTATGGCAGCAGAAATCTGTTTGTCATCATGATGCCAAAACTCTGCATCAGGTTAGTGATAGATGCCGGAATACCTATTGCAAATATAGGCTTAAGCTCATCCGCTTTTATATAAAAGCCTTTTGGATTTACGGAAAGCTTTTTGCTGCGCTTCAGTAAAAACCAGGTGAAATAGGCATCTGTAAAAATATATCCGATAACAGATGCTGTGGCTGCACCGCCTGCTCCAAGACCAAGAACCGAGATAAATATCGGATCGAGGATGATATTTATAACGGCACCGAGCACAGAACCTATCATGGCAGGATTGGCAAAGCCTTCCGTGCGAAGTTGGTTAGATGGTGTAAAGGAAAGTATGATAAAAGGCGCACCTAAAACTATTCCGGTGTAATACTGGCTTGCGTATTTATAGGTTGATGCGTCAGCACCGAGTACTTTAAGTATCTGTGACCGGAAAAGCATCATAACGATCATTACAAGTATCCCGCATAGTATTGCTCCGTAAAAGCAGAAAACGCTCATTCGTTTTGCATCGTCATCCTGTTTTTTACCAAACATACGTGATATGACGGAGCTTCCACCGAGACCAAAAATATCTCCGAGGGCGATCATAAGTGTAAATACAGGCGCTCCAAGTGATACGCCTGCCACAAGATCGGTGTTTCCTGTTCCGGCAATAAAGTAGGTATCTACCATGTTGTATACGAGTGAGATCACCATACTGAAAACAACAGGTAAAGCCATAGTGAAATAGGCTTTGGGAACAGGTGCTTTTTCAAAAAGTTCATTATCCATTTGTTATTTCTCCATCTATTATTTCTACTGCATATTTCTTAAGATCCACTTTCCCGGATATGACCTCAATTCCATCTGCCATGAGCCGGTTGGCCTGCTCACCTGGACCGCCGAAAGCAAATGCACCGGACAGCTCGCCTTTTGCATTTACAACTCTGTAGCATGGGATAGTCGAAGGATCGGGATTTTTGTGAAGGGCATTTCCTACCGCACGGCACATTTTCTTATTGCCCGCAAGCTCGGCAACCTGGGCATATGTGGCAACTTTTCCTTTGGGAATCTTTTTGACAGCTTCATAAATGCGTCTGGTCGGGCTGTCGGTCACTATGGCATAACTGTCTGCGATCATATTTCTGATCGCATCATCAGGTACTGTGCCATCGAGGATTATGGTATTCCAGTTATCCTTATTCTGGTGCCAGCCGGGGATCACGGATGCAAATGCATCACGCCAGAAATCACGCCATGCCGGGCTTACCTTGACATTTAAGTTGATAAAACCATCACGCTCATATGTCCACAAAAAGGCTTTTTTAGAACCTTTTACCCTGACAAGCTGCCAGTTTGGATCGTGGAAGGGAGCTTCCTGGTATGTATACGGAAATGATAATCCGTATGCTAATGCTTCTTGTCTTGTATTCATAGATTTAGTCTGGTTACTGTTCAGACGCAAGCTTGACACTGTGCTGTCAAGCTATGCGCCATAGTGCTGATCATAAAGTGATTACAGCCCCTGCCTCGTAGAGGCACTTTAAATGGGCTGTAATCGTTGCTGGTCACACTGTTAGGTGTGAACAGTAACTTAGTCTGCTTTCATAAGAAATAAAATAGACGCAGGGCACTTGAAAATACAAATGCCCTGGTGTATAATCTACTTAGAAAGGTTATCGGATGTGTTATCCGATTGCCCTCAGTTGAGACTATGAAATAGCATCAGACTTTGGTAGAGTGGGATGCTATTTCTTTTTGTCGTTATGGTTATCTATGTAAGATAGAGCCGCAAAAACAACTAATAAAAGCGTAAGCACTTCTAACGTGTTCATTGGCATCATCCCTCTTTCGTAATACTAGAGGGCATAAAACATCAGAAAATCACATCCTGCTTTCTTTTTAATTATACGATTACAGTATAACATAAAAAGAACAAATGTTAAATTATGAAATGCCAAATTTATTGATTTAATTCCTCATACAATTTCTCGATCTCTCCATTTTCCTTTGAATTAACAAAAACCAGTGTATCATCCGTCTTTATCATGAGAATAGGAGAGTATCCGTCGAATACATACAGGCTGCATTTTCCAAGAGTGCGTCCCTCGTATCTGCCGATATCGTAGCTGTCTGTCGAGGCTCCGTTTGTACGCAGAAAGCTGTCATCAGGCAGTTCATCCAGAAGTTTAAGCTCTGTGATGTCATCTACAGAAATCTCGCTCGTATAACCTCCGGCAGAAATTGTAAGGACGCCATTATCAGCCAGTGTGATTTCTTCCTTTAAATTGATAAGAGGAAAGAGCACTGCAAAAACGAAAATAAGACATCCTATTATGAGAGCGGCGGTGACACCGGAGAATACCCAGGCACCTTTTTTCGCATAATTTAATGTATAATTGCCTGACTGTATACGGTTTTCCACGAACAGATGTGTGTCATTCGGGTTGTAGTAGAATCCGCTTTTCCAGTATTCATCATCATCCACATATATAGGTGCGGTGTCTGAGGCAAGGAGCTCCTTTTTTCGCTGTTGTGCAAGAAAAAGAGGTATGAAAATTCCAAATACATTAAGGATCTGTACAAATATGTATACAAAAAAGCTTGTGCCTAAATAGTTGCCACTGATATATGTGGAAAGTGCCATATATATCCATGCAACTCCGTTTAAAAGACTCATAAGAATCAGGGCAATGCCTTTGTATTTTTTCATGGTAGTGTTAATGATCTGGTTGAGCTTCGTATCTTTGCTGTATACATTTCTCTCACTTCGATTGATAAAAATATGAAATGGCAGAGCGATAGCAGAGACGATAAGCGAGCATATGAAAAATGTAAACATATATGCTCTGTAGCGGGTGTCGCCGTCTGCAATATACGGAACGAAGGCGGCAATCTCTGCGATGATTATTACTATATGCCATTTGAAGCTAAGCGGTGAGCTGCCCGCATCAGCCGAAATGCGGGTGTCGATGTATATCTTTTTCTGCTGGGATTCGATGATCCAGCCGTTTTGCATCTTGAGTGCATACATTTTTTTGTGACAGCTGTTGTTCAGCATCATAATGAAAAAGCAGTATTCAAAAATCCATACACAGTAGACCATCGCAAAAATGGCAATGCTTGCAAAATTGATAAAGCATATAGCGATAGATATGAGAGTATTTATGATCTGAAAGTGCTTCATGCTCTGTCTGGATGAGGTTATCAGATCACTTACGTCCGGATCGTCTTTGTGATCGGCAGGGATATGCACACCAAGATACATTCCGTTTTGATATCTGTAGCCTGATGAAAAAGCAAACTGGAAGCAGAATATTGTAAATAAATCTGTAACAAGAAAAATTATAAACATCATAATATCCATAAAGAAATCTCCTCATATTTTTGAATTATTATATTACACATGGACGCATTTTTGAGTAGAGCTTATCGCACATTGATAAAAATTCATCACGGCTCATTCCGGTAAGGCATGCTTCCGCAGATAAAAGCTCCAGCTCTGATTCGAGTTTTTCCTTAAAATCAGCATCCTCTGCGATCGTCTCAGAGACAAATGCGCCGAGCCGCCTGTCTGTTCTGATAAATCCTTCGTTTTTTAAAATCTGATAGGTTTTGTTGACTGTCATGGTGTTGACACCGGCATCGCTTGCAAGCTGACGTACAGTAGGAAGCTTTTCTCCGGCCTTTAGTTCACCTTTACCTATTCCTTTAACAATCTGGTTTCTAAGCTGCACATATATCGGTGTGCTGCTTGCCATATCAAGTTCTATTATCATATGATACCTCTCTTTATAAAATACAATAGCATACTGTTATACTTGTATTACAATATATAATACAAGTATAACAGTATGTCAATATCCAAACAACATTTCCAGTCGACTTTATTCGGGAGCAGGCATATGATATTATAATGAGCGGAGCGAATTATAATATCAGCGCGTATGCGCATGGGTATCAGCCGCAGGCTATCATGTGCCAAAGCACATGATATTATAATGAGCGGAGCGAATTATATATATCAGCGCATATGCGCATGGGTATCAGCCGCAGGCTATCATGTGCCAAAGCACATGATATTATAATGAGCGGAGCGAATTATATATATCAGGAGAAAATTGATGAATTTATTAGAAGAGATTAAAAAACCAAATGCCTGTGCATTTACGCACGGCGGTAAATTTCACGCAGATGATGTGTTTTCATCGGCACTTTTATTATACATAAATCCGGAGATCCACATTACAAGAGGAAATAAAGTTCCGGATGATTTTGAAGGAATAGTATTTGACATAGGAAGAGGGCCATTCGATCATCATCAGAAGGACAGCAGAATAAGGGAAAATGGTGTCCCATATGCTGCGTTCGGGCTGCTCTGGGAGGTGCTTGGAAAAGAAATACTAGGAGAGGAACTGGCAGTCAGATTTGATGAGTCGTTTGTACAGCCACTTGACAATAACGATAATACCGGCGAAAAAAATGAGCTTGCAACACTGATCGGTAATTTTAACCCGTCATGGGATGCAAATGACAATGGAGATAAGGAATTTTTCCAGGCTGTAAGTGTTGCCGGGATGATACTTGAGAATAAATTTGAAAGATACAAAGGAAATGAGAGGGCAGATAAAAGAATAGATGAAATCCTAAAAGATCATGATCAAAAAAGCCGGATACTTGTGCTCCCGGAATTTATCCCATGTCAGAAAGCCTTATCGGAAACAGACATAGCTTTCGTAATATTTCCGTCAAACAGAGGTGGATATTGCATACAGCCACAGAAAAAGGAATATTCGATGAATTATAAGTGCAGCTTTCCTGAAAGCTGGCTTGGACTTGAGGGAGATGAACTTATAAAGGAAACCGGACTGGACACGGCCGTGTTCTGTCATAAGGGTGGATTTATAATGACGGTAGGACAGCTTGATGAGGCGGTTATGGCATGCCAGAAGGCGGTTGATTCATATGAGGAAAATTCAGTTATAGTAAAATATGGAAAACTGATCTCAGATGATATGTCGGATGAAATAGATAAAAACATACTGGACACAGCTAAAATGCTTGGAATAAAAGGTGCCCGTATAGTAAACGCAGATTTAATGCCGGTACCTGATATTGAGATAATGGAAGATGGACAAAGTCAGGCATATGCTAAAGTGTCTATGGAAAAGCAACAGTGGAAAGCCTATGTAAAAGAGCATGTAAAGAAGATCTTAAAATATAAACCGGAGGCTGTTTTTGTATCAGGAGATGTATTCTATACCTATCCGGTTGTAAGAGCACTCAGGAAAAAACACATACCTGTGCTTACAAGCATGGAAAAGGGCGGGAAAAAACTTATTATAAAGCTCCCATAACAGTTTTTTGAAGGAGAAAACATGGATCTTACAGAAGGAAGTATATTTAAAAAATTAGTTAAATTCACAATCCCGATAATGATAATACAATTTCTGAATCAGGCATATTCAATTGTGGACAACGTTATAGTGGCACGTTTTGTAAATGAAACGGCGTTATCAGTTGTATCAACGGTAAATTCGGCGCTGCTTGTCGGATATTGCATAATGCAGGGGATAGCGGGTGCTGTAACGATATTAGTCGGAAACCTGTATGGTGCAAAACAGTATGAAACTCTCAGAAAAACAGTGAGAACACTTCTATTTTGGGGAACGCTTATATCAATAGTGGTATTTCTTATATATGCGCCGGGTTCGGGAGTGATATTCGGATGGCTTAAGGTGCCACAGGAGATATTCTCCGAGAGCAGGCAGCTTATGTGGATATATGCAGGAAGCCTTATACCGACATTTATGTGTTCAATCTGTAACAGTGTATTAAACGGGATGGGAGCATCGAAATCGACAATGATCATTTCTGTTATGGGACAGATACTTAACATTGCACTTGATCTTATAGCGGTGGCAGGACTTGGATTTGGAGTAAAAGGTGCGGCATGGGCATCATTTATAAGTGTTGTGTTTGCTCTTACATTTACTTATATCCATATGGAAAAAATGCTTGATAAACTGGCAGAAAAGTCAGATGGGTTAGATAATTCCTGCATGAAAAAATATATTCCGCTTGCAATACCATCAATAATACAGCAGTCGATATTTTCTGTTGGGAATCTCATACTCGAAGTGCTTGTAAATGTCGCAGGAGTGGCATATATAAACGGATATAATGTCGCAAATACTATAAGCGGATTATTTTCTATATTTATAATAGCAAGCTGTACAGGATTTGAAACATTTGCTGCCCAGAATATCGGTGCAAAAAAATATGACAGGGTAGGAAGAGGATTTAAAGGGATAATCATATTTGGAATAGCCTTATGCCTGATACTAAGCGGGGTTACGCTACTGTGTCAGGAGCCACTTATATCGCTTTATCTGACGGATAAAACAGGAACAGCATTTACATTTGCCAAAAAATACATGATACTTCTTATCCCAAACTATTTCTTTATACTCGGAAAATATAGTGTGGATGGATTTTTTAAAGCACAGCTTAAAGTCTATCTGTTTACGGTATCGTCATTTATATCGCTTGTCCTAAGGGTCATGTTTGGTTATATGTTGGAGCCGGTTTGTGGATTGTGGGCACTTGCGATAGCGGCATCTATAGGAAATGCTGTAGCGATGGTATTTGACTGGGTATGCGTATTTGCAGATCCCAAAAATAAATGCTATTGGCGGATGACAAAGCCACACACCCCGGATGGCACTTTGCTACAATAATGTACTTTCAGAATGATTCATTTATAAGATTCCGGGAGAACATAATAGCATGTGGTAGAATTAAATTATATATTAGGAAAAATTCTATAAAGAAGATAAAATATTAGTAAATCTAATAATAAAAATGAGAATATATAATTGGAAAATATCACTGTGCAAAGTTATACTATAGTTAGTGTAACAATGAATATGCGTATGTGCGCAGTTAAATTGACTATTAGGAGGAATAATAATGGATTACAAGAATTCAGGTGTTGATATTGAAGCAGGCTACAAATCAGTAGAGCTTATGAAAAAGCATGTAAAGGAGACTATGCGCCCGGAGGTTCTCGGTGGACTTGGCGGATTTTCAGGAGCATTTTCGCTTGCTTCAATAAAGGACATGGAAGATCCTGTTCTTTTATCGGGAACAGATGGATGCGGAACGAAGGTTAAGCTTGCATTCATTATGGACAAACATGATACAATCGGTATCGATGCGGTTGCAATGTGTGTAAATGATGTTGCATGTGCCGGTGGAGAACCATTATTTTTCCTTGATTATATAGCATGTGGAAAAAACGAACCTGAGAAGATTGCTACTATCGTAAGCGGTGTTGCAGAGGGCTGCAAACAGTCAGGATGTGCACTTGTCGGTGGCGAGACAGCAGAGCATCCGGGACTTATGCCTGAGGATGAATATGATCTTGCAGGATTTGCGGTAGGTGTCGTAGACAGAAAAGACATTATAACAGGAGAAAACTTAAAGGATGGAGATGTCCTTATCGGAATGGCATCTACAGGAGTCCATTCAAACGGATTTTCACTTGTCAGAAAAATCTTCAAGATGGACAAAGAAACATTAAATACATACCATGATGAGCTTGGAACTACACTTGGAGAGGCACTTATTGCGCCTACAAGAATCTATGTAAAAGCACTTAAAGCAGTAAAGGATGCAGGTGTTACAGTAAAGGCATGCAGCCACATCACAGGTGGTGGATTTTACGAGAACATCCCACGTATGCTTCCAGAAGGAAAACGTGCTGTAGTTGAGAAAAACAGCTATCCGATCCCACCTATCTTTACAATGATGGCAAGAGAAGGCCAGGTTGAAGAACAGATGATGTACAACACATATAATATGGGACTTGGAATGATCGTAGCAGTTGATCCGGCAGATGTGGACAAGACAATGGAAGCTATGAGATCAGCCGGAGACACAGCTTATGTAGTAGGAAAGATCATTGATGGAGAAAAGGGTGTAGATCTCGTTTAGTTATTACGGTCATCGGGATGAGAGGAAGAAAAATGAAAATAGCTGTATGCGTATCCGGTGGCGGAACTAATCTTCAGGCCATCATAGATGCAATAGATAATGGAACAATCACAAATACACAGATAGCGGTCGTTATCAGCAATAATGCTGATGCATATGCACTTGAGAGAGCCAGAAATGCCGGTATAGAGGCAGTGTGCATATCGCCGAGATCATATGAAAGCAGAGCAGACTTTAACGAAGATTTCTTAAAGCAGCTTAATTCTTATAACGTTGATCTGGTAGTACTTGCAGGATTTTTAGTGGTTATACCGCCAAAGATGATAGAACAGTATAGAAACAGGATCATAAATATACATCCATCACTCATTCCTTCATTCTGTGGAACAGGATATTATGGACTTAAGGTTCATGAGGGAGTGCTTGCCCGCGGTGTAAAAGTTACCGGTGCCACATGTCATTTTGTGGATGAGGGCACTGATACAGGTCCTATAATTTTACAAAAAGCAGTAGAAGTAGAACAGGATGATACACCGGAGGTACTTCAGCGCAGGGTAATGGAACAGGCAGAATGGATAATCATGCCAAAAGCGATAGATTTAATAGCAAACGGCAGGGTATCAGTAGTTGACGGAAAAGTACGTATTAAATAAGTGGAGGGTAATATGAAAGTATTAGTAGTAGGAAGCGGCGGAAGAGAACATGCAATATGCAGAGCCGCAGCTAAAAGCCCACGGGTTGATAAAATATATTGTGCACCGGGAAATGCCGGAATAGCATCTCTTGCTGAATGTGTAGATATAGGTGCAATGGAATTTGACAGATTAGTAGCATTTGCAAAAGATAATGCCATTGATTTTACAATTATCGGAATGGATGATCCACTTGTAGGCGGAATCGTGGATGAGTTTGAAAAAGCCGGACTTAAATGCTTCGGACCAAAGAAAAATGCAGCCATCCTTGAAGGCTCAAAAGCGTTTTCAAAGGATCTCATGAAAAAATACAATATCCCGACAGCAGCTTATGAAAATTTTACTGATGCAGAAGAAGCACTTAAATATTTAGAAACAGCAAAAATGCCTATCGTATTAAAGGCTGACGGACTTGCTCTCGGAAAAGGTGTACTTATATGTAACACACTTGAGGAGGCAAAAGAAGGCGTAAAAACTATCATGGAGGACAAGAAATTCGGAACAGCCGGAAACACAATGGTAGTTGAAGAATTTATGACAGGCCGTGAGGTTTCAGTTCTTTCGTATGTGGATGGAAAGACTATAAAAATAATGTCATCTGCACAGGATCATAAGCGTGCAGGAGATGGAGATACAGGACTTAACACAGGCGGTATGGGAAACTTCTCACCAAGTCCTTTCTACACAAAAGAAGTAGATGATTTCTGCCAGAAATATATTTATCAGGCAACTGTTGATGCGATGGCAGCAGAGGGCAGACCTTTTACCGGAGTTATTTTCTTTGGACTTATGCTCACAGAGGATGGACCTAAAGTGCTTGAGTACAACGCAAGATTCGGTGATCCGGAGGCACAGGTTGTACTTCCAAGGATGAAAAATGACATAATAGATGTTATGGAAGCATGTGTTGACGGAAAACTGGACACAATAGATTTACAGTTTGAGGACAATGCTTGTGTATGTGTGGTACTTGCTTCTGATGGTTATCCGGTCAAATACGAAAAAGGATTTCCTATCACAGGATTTGATAAATTTGACGGAAAAGAAGATTATTACTGTTACCATGCCGGTACAAAATTTGATGAGAACGGAAATATTGTCACAAATGGCGGCCGTGTCCTTGGAATAACAGCTACGGGCGCAACGCTCAAAGAGGCACGAGCTAAGGCATATGAAGCTACTGAGTGGATTTCATTTGAAAACAAATATATGAGACATGATATAGGAAAAGCGATAGATGAAGCATAAAGGTATTATTTTTGACATGGATGGGACTCTCTGGGATTCAGCTGAAAATGTTGCAGCTTCATGGAATCTTGCCATTTCGGAACTGGGGCTTAAAAGAGAACCGATCACAAAAGAAGATATGTACCATGTAATGGGAAAAACAATGGATGTCATAGCTGACATCCTTTTTCCTGACTTTGAAAATAAATACGAAGTACTTGATTATTGTGGTAAGAGGGAAAACGAATATTTAGAAGAACACGGCGGCATGATCTATCCGGGTGTAAAGGAAACACTTGAAAAATTACAAAAAGAGTACGGCCTTTATATTGTGAGCAACTGTCAGATTGGATATATCGAGGCATTTCTTCACTATTATGGACTGGAACGATACTTTAAAGATACGCTCTGTTATGGAGAAAACAAGCTTCAAAAGGGCGATAATATCGCACTTATGGTAAAGCGGAATAAACTGGATGCAGCAGTATATGTGGGTGATATCCAGGCCGACTATGAAGCCAGCTGTCACGCAGGTACAGCATTTATACATCGCCGTATGGTTTTGGTAAAATAAATGATATTGTTCCGGAAATGGAAAGATTTTCTGATTTACCTGATATACTTGATAAAGTGGATGGTTTTAGATAGAATATATTATATAACTATTGCTTAGGAGAGGAATATTTATGGTAGAAAGAAGTGGGCGGGGGCGCAGAGTTTCCGACAGGAAAATGGAAGTACAGATGGAGCTTCTTAAGGTTATTGCAGAGCAGAACCACGAGAAGCTTTTGAGTATAATGCTGATACCGATAAGGCATCGATCTATATGATAAAGGATGGCAGTTTTGATAAAACTATAATATATGATGATTTTCATTTAAAATCGAAGAATATATGAAATTCTGCCCGAATGAGGATGTTGAGCTTTTAAAGAGAATTTTAACCGGTGTGTCAGAAAACCATCCCATGCTACATTTGAAATGCGCCTGAATTATAAAAGGGGCAGGTTAGAGTGGGTGAGGGTTTTCCTTGCCAGTATAGATGAACCGGATGGGAATGTAAAATTCGTTGCCGGAAGGATCGCATCTATCCAGAAAGAAAAGGATGCAGAGATTGAAATACGGCGGAAAGCTGAAAATGATGCATTGACCGGGTTATATAACCATACAACATTTGAAGATCTTTGTGAAAAGAAACTCCGGGAATATGATGGTGAAGTGATCTTTGTTATGCTTGATGTTGATGATTTTAAGATCATCAACGATACATTAGGGCATAATGTAGGGGATCTTGTATTAGGGCAGACAGGATATGCGCTAAGGCTTGTCACACTTGACAACGGATATGCCGGAAGGCTTGGCGGGGATGAGTTTGCCATTATGGTCTGGGGACTTGACTCGCGCATGCAGATAAAAGAATTCTGCAGGGAGCTTATAGCAAACCTCAAAAATATAATATTTGACATGGAATATTCGGCATCAATAGGCATATCCATAAGAGATGGAAGGAATCTTACATTTAAGGATATGTATTTCGAAGCCGATCAGGCAGTGTACTATTCAAAGAAAAATGGAAAAAACCAGATAGTATGCTTTGATGAAATACCTGATATAGAAGAAGGCAGAAAGATTGAAATAGCAGCATATTCCGGACAGAAAAAATTTGTCAGTGAATATGAGCGCTTTGCACTAAATATATGTAATGAATATGCATTTGTCATAAATGTATCAGAAAAAAGAGTGGTATTTGCAAATGAAGCTGCAAAGGGCGGAAGCAGGCTTGCTATCCAGATATTTGATGAATGTATATCACGGTCTGTACCAGACTCATTTATCGATACGCTTATAGAAAACTATGAGTCAGGCATGCAATATTCAATATATTTCGGAGGACAGAATACATTTCTAGACGAAATATATAAAGGATGCATGCTTATGTTAAGAGCTGTTTACGTGAGTAAAGAAAATATCATCAGGTTGTATGTGACTAATCTCAACGACAATATGCATTTAAATCAGGTCATGGGAAAAGAATCAGAAATCGTAATTGGCGCAAAAAAGTGTATTGCGATCGGCAGAAAACTCATTGCCGGAAATACTGATACAGATGAAATATTTAAAGATAGTTTATCTCTTCTTTACAGCTTTTATAATTGTGACGTGGCGGCACTTCTTTGTAATACATCTGATGGTTACAGGGTAAGTGAGGTTCATAATGATAATTCAAACACTCTTGCAAAGCTTTTAAATGAATCGGTAATATCGGATTCAATAAAAGAGTTTAAAGCGCTATGCAGCGGGGATAATGAACATATCCTTATTGGCAATATACAAATGATAAAAGATAAGCATCCTATATTGTATTCTAAGCTTGTGGATGGCCGGATTTCTTCGCTTGTATCTTTATGTATAGGCGATTGTAAAGATGATTTGGGAAGAATTATTGTCTTTAATCCAAAGGATAACGCACAGGAGCTGGCTATACTGGAGTTTACAGCAAAACTGCTTGCTGAAAAGCTCGCAGGATAGCTGTATATGGGGCTTTTTGATATGGAATCAGTTGTGATTCACAAATTATATAAATTAATTAAGAGAGAGGAAAAAAATGTTAGAAAAGATTTTCAAACTCAGTGAAAACAAAACTACGGTTAAGACTGAGATAATGGCAGGTCTGACAACGTTCATGACTATGGCATACATTATTGCACTTAACCCAAATCTTCTGACTGGTTTCGGCGCAGAAGGTACAAAAGCTTTATGGAATGGAGTATTCCTTGCAACATGTATTGCATCAGCAGTTGCAATGTTTATGATGGCATTTCTTGCAAATAAGCCGTTTGCACTTGCACCGGGAATGGGACTTAACAGTTTCTTTGCAGTAGTTGTAGCAAATATCGTAAGTCTTACAGGCATGTCATATGTGGCATCATTCCAGGCTGCACTTTGTATTATTTTTATAGAAGGTGTGATCTTTTCGTACTTTCGATTTTTAATATCCGTGACAAAATAGTAGATGCAATTCCATATGGTGTCCGTATGGGAATATCACCGGCTATCGGACTCATGCTCCTTAATATTGGACTTGGTTCCAATGCAGGAGTATATAATTCAAAAGGCGAAGGTGCATTTTATGTAATGAGGGATTTCTTCGGTGCGCTTACACCAAGCCTTGCAACAAAGAATATGGGTGACGGCTATCCTACAATGGTACTTACTGTTGTTACAATGTTCGTTGGATTATTTGTTATAATCATCCTTGCACATAAGGGTATAAATGGTGCTGTTCTTTTTGGAATGCTTAGTGCTTGCGTGATATACTGGGCGGGAGAGGCGCTATTCTTCCACACAAATCCGTTTGCTGCACTTGCCACAGCTTCATTTGTACCACCTGTAAAGGATATGGTGGATACAACATTATTTAAACTTGATTTTAAAGACTTTATAAGTATAGGCTGGTTTACAGCGGTATCACTTATTATAACATTCTGTATCATCGATATGTTTGATACTATCGGAACACTTGTCGGAACTGCATCACGCGCAGGTATGGTGGATAAGCAGGGAAATATGCCGAACATGAAACAGGCACTTATCTCTGATGCCGTAGGAACAATGGTTGGTGCATGTACAGGAACATCAACAGTAACAACATTTGTTGAATCTGCATCAGGTGTTGAGGCAGGTGGAAGAACTGGTCTTACAGCATTTACAACAGGAATTCTCTTCCTTGCTTGTATTTTTATCGCTCCTATAGCAGCTATAATTCCGGCAGCAGCTACTTCTTCAGCGCTTATTTATGTAGGGATACTTATGCTTGGAGGACTTAAGCATGTAGATTTTGAAGATCTCTCACAGGTAGCACCTGTTGCACTTATGCTTATATCAATGCCGATTTCAGGTTCAATAGGACATGGTATCGGTATCGGACTTATTACATATACCGTGCTTAAAGTTTTTACAGGAAAGGCAAAAGAAGTTTCATGGCTTACATATGTTATCTCAGCTATATTCCTTGTAAAATTCTTCCTGGTAGTATAGTTGAAAATATATTAGAAATCAAATTACAAAAATAATTAAATGGTTAAATGCACAAAAACCGGAAAATATGAGCAATATTTTCTGGTTTTTGTATTATAAGATCATAACCATTTTCCATTTAAAAGATATTGATTTCTCTCAGCACCGACTGATATAAACTGAATCTCATGATCAAGCAGATTCTCAAGTGTTTCTACATATTTTTTAGCTTCATCAGGGAGCGCAGACCATTTTTTGCAATTAGATATATCTGACTTCCAACCGGGAAGCGTTTTAATAATGGGTGTATATTTTTCAAGATCGTCAGTAGGATCAAAGTATTTTACAATGGTATTGTTATGTTTATATCCAGTTATAATAGGAATTTCATCAATTGCACCAAGTACATCAAGTTTGGTAAGTGCGATTTTGTCAGAATTCTGACATTTTAAACCGTATCTGCTTGCAACAGCATCAAAAGGACCGACACGGCGGGGTCTTCCTGTTGCAGCACCATACTCATTACCAAATTTGCGGAGCATATCTGTCCAGCTTTTGTCCATTGCTTTTCCAGCAACAAAGGGACCTGCGCCGACACATGTAGAATAAGCTTTTAGTACACCGACAACGTGGTCTAATGATTTTCCTGGGATGCCGGCACCTATAGGACCATATGCGGATATTGTAGATGAACTGGATGTGTAAGGGAATATTCCATAATCGATATCACGCATTGCGCCAAGCTGTGCTTCAAGTATGACCCGTTTTCCGAGGAACAGGGCATTTTCTATGTATTCCCCAGTGTCTGTTATGTAAGGAGCAAATTTGGCAGCCTTCTGTTGGCACCATGAGAGAAGGGCAGGATATGACATCGGTTCCTGATGATAGCATCCAGCAAGTTCGAGATTTTTGGACTCAAGCATTGTTTTTAGTCTGTACTGGACAGCTTGATCATCGAGATGTAAAAGGTCACCGAGGCGCAGCGTTTTCTTTCTGTATTTGTCGCTGTAAGCATATGCGATGCCTCGTTTTGTGGAGCCGAAAGCAGCACCAGTTTTTGAAAGCCGGTCTTCCTCAAGTTCATCCTGTATTTTATGCCACGGCATAGATATCGTGGCTTTTTTAGATAATTTAAGATTTTTCGGTGATACAGATATGTTCTGGGCTTCTATCTGTGAAATTTCTGCAGACAGATGATTGAGATCTACAACCATTCCGTCGCCTAAAACACATACAACTTTTGGATGAAGAATTCCCGAGGGAAGAAGATTGAGTACAAATTTTCCCTGAGCATTTACAACAGTGTGTCCGGCATTGTTGCCGCCCTGATAGCGGACAACGATATCGGCCTGCTCTGCGAGCAGATCTACGACACGTCCTTTTCCTTCATCTCCCCAGTTTATTCCGGTTACGGCTGTAAGCATGATAATGTCCTCCTGAATAGTGATTTATATAAGTGATTATATAGTTATTTAAGTACAATAACGGAAAGTTTTGTCAGTAAGTATCCTTGCAAATATAAGTCCGAGCGGCAGTGCAATGATTATCATTATTGCAGATGCAAACCAGGATACTGCATCAGATAATGCCATTATGCCGAAATTGTAAATGGCTCGGTAAAGATAAAGTCCCGGAACCATGATAACAATTGATGGAACGGTAAGTGATATACGTGGATATCCGTTATTTTTCTTGATTATGGATGCAAGAAGACCGGCCATGAGTGCTCCGGCAAAAGCTGCAGCAGGGGCTGGCATTGATGTCAGATCCACAAGTTCAAGCCTCAGGGTATTGGCTATGGCACCGATAAGTGCTGCTGTTGCGGCCATGGGGGTTGAACTATTAAACATGATCGAGAATCCGAATACACCGAAGAAGCTTGCGATAAGTCTCAGGATTAGATATAGTATGGGATCCAGATTCAGATCTGTAAAGTCAAGTGGGCGCAGACTAAGCAGCAGTGCCATGATCCATGCAAACATAGTAGCTACCAGGACAATGATTATTGCGTATGAAAGTCTCTCAAGACCGGATCGAAGGTCTAGTTTCGCAAGATCAATTCCACTTGTGATAAATGGAAATCCAGGTATGATAAAAAGCATGGAACAAATGTATCCAGCTTCATGCACAGATGGTACATGGAAAGCTATTTCTAATATTTTCAGACATACAGCATATACAAAGCATGATGCTGAAATGGATACCGATATATTTAAAAACAAAGTAAAATGGTGTTTTATCAGTTTAGTTCTTATAAGGTTTCCTATACCTGCGGCTATAAATGCAAGCAGCATTTCTATAGGACCTCCACCGAGCAGAAATGTAAATGCACAGCATGCGATCGCTGCGGCAAGACCGAGCCTGATGGGGGAATAAAGTGTATGGATCTGTTCAATTTTATCGAGACAACGGTGAATCTCTTCGCCTGTAAGATGGGCTTCCTCTGTTGGAAAATCATCTACAAATTGTTCCATCCGATAAAGCTTTGAGGTGTTTACACCTGTATTTGCAATGCTTAAAGATTGTGAAATACAATCCGTACCATCAAAGCAGTTGAATTCTATGGACATAAGTCCGACATCGACGGTACATGTGACACCTAGCTCTTTGGAAAGTCTGTTCATGGATGTACGGACACGCCAGGCACCTGTTCCGCAGGAAAGCATTATAAGTCCGACACGACCGATAACCGATGCTTTTTCAATAAGTCCCGCTTTTGATATAAGAACATCACTATCCTGACTTGTATAATCATGCCATGGAATCTCCATATGATTTTTTTCCATTATATCTATGTAATTATTATTTGCCATAGATTATCGCCTCTGCTTTTTCTACATGTTTCTCGAGATTCTTAAGAAAATGTGAATTTGGAAGAAATATACCTAGTTCATCATAGCGCTTATCGTTTTCAATAAGTGAATCCTGACCATAAAATACATACGCCATAGGCAGATCTTTTTCAATCTGTATCATTAAATCCCATAGAGCAGAATAAGCCTCGGCTTCTGTCTCTTTTGACTTTACTGTGTCAGGAAGTTCACGGATTAAAAGTACACCGCTGTGCTCCTCAAGTATCTGCTGGAAAGTGTCGGCACTATCAGGATCGTATGAATGACTGTACCTGTATGCTTTGGCAAAATATATATTTTTTTTGTTGTTAAGACCCTGATATATAGTGTTAAAATGCTGGTAGTCTTTTTCGTGGGCGATTGATTTATATTCGGGAAGAAGATTTCCACTTTCATTAGTAAATATTATCGGATTTGGCTTTCCATCGGCATTGAAACGATAAGGGATAAGGTAGGAATTCCTTAAAAGATCAAATACCGTATTATTGCACAGGCACATAAGAAATGCAGATAAATCCCTGTTCTTATATGCGTTGAAAAGTGATTCTGCAAATTTTGAAGATGTAATGGTTGTGTCAAATTCGTTGTCATATACGAGATTGTCGCAGAATGTTTCCTGAAGCCGTTCACAAGCCCATGGATCATTTAATATTTTCTCAAACAGCACATCTGTATGAAGTTCTCTTGGAAACATTGTTTTTTCGCTCATATCAAACACATCCTTTGTCTATTATTTTGATTCGGCTAGATTATACTATTGAAATTGAAATAAGTAAAAAGTATAATTGATATAATAAAAATAATAAATTGGTATAACAGAAGTGGGGGCAAAATATGAATATCAGCTTTGAATATTATAAAATCTTTTATTATGTGGCGAAGTATTGTAATTTTACGAAAGCAGCAAGAGTGCTTGGGAATAGCCAGCCCAATATCACAAGGGCGATGAATAGCCTTGAACAGCAGATGAATTGTATTTTATTCATAAGAAATAACCGGGGAGTGCAGCTGACACCAGAAGGAGAACGGCTGTATACACACGTATCAGTTGCTATGTCACAGATATTTGCAGCTGAGGAGGAACTTACAGATACAACAGGATTATCCCATGGAAGCATATCCATAGGAGCAAGCGAGACGGCACTTAATATTTATTTCCTTGATAAATTAAAGGCATTTCATATGAAATATCCGGGAATAAGGCTGAAGCTTTACAATCATTCAACACCACAGGCGATAAATGCGGTAAAAAGCGGAATAATAGATTTTGCCGTTGTATCAACACCGGCAGAGGTCGAACCGCCTCTTAAAATAGTAAAACTTGAAACTTTCCAGGAAATACTTATAGGTGGGATGACGTTCAGGGCACTGGGAAGCCAGATATTGTCGGTGAAGGAGTTAAAGGATTATCCTCTTATCGGACTGGGGAGAGAGACTATGACATTCAGATTTTTCAATAAATGGTTTATGTCACATGGAAGTGAGTTTTCGCCAGACACAGAGACTGCGACTACCGATCAGATACTTCCGCTTGTAAAATGTGAACTGGGACTTGCTTTTGTACCAGAGCCTATGGCGCATGAGGCAGTAAAGAATAAAGAGGTTGTTAAAATCCGGCTGACAGAGGATATACCAAAGCGTAATATCTGTCTGGTATTTGACAGCAGACACCCTATAAATGCAGCAGCGAGAGAATTTAAAAATATAATTTTAATGGATGCATAAAATATGTTACACATCGGTTACATTGTAACTTACATCTCCTTTCATACTTTGTTAAAATATAGTCAAAGCAAATGAAGAATGGTTTGCAGACTTAGAGTTTAAAGTATTGGAAGGAGATTTTATATTATGGCAAACAGAATCATGTTAAACGAGACATCTTATCACGGATCAGGTGCGATCGAAGAAATCGCAACAGAGGCAAAGGCTCATGGATTTAAGAAAGCACTTGTATGCTCAGATCCTGACCTCATAAAATTCGGTGTTACAGCAAAAGTAACAGATATTCTTGATAAGAATGGATTAGAGTATGAAATCTACTCAGAGATCAAACCAAATCCAACTATCGATAATGTTAAACACGGAGTAGAAACATTTAAAAGATCAGGAGCAGATTACCTCATTGCTATAGGTGGCGGTTCTTCGATGGATACATCAAAGGCAATCGGTATCATCATTGCAAACCCTGAGTTTGAAGATGTAAGAAGTCTTGAGGGTGTAGCACCTACAAAGAAGCCTTGCGTTCCTATCATTGCAGTACCTACAACAGCCGGAACAGCAGCAGAGGTTACTATAAACTACGTTATCACAGATGTAGAGAGAAAAAGAAAATTTGTATGTGTTGATCCACACGATATGCCGATCATAGCAATCGTAGATCCTGATATGATGTCATCAATGCCAAAAGGACTTACAGCATCAACAGGTATGGACGCACTTACACATGCTATCGAAGGATATACTACAAAGGCAGCATGGGAAATGACAGATATGTTCCATCTCAAAGCGATCGAGATTATCGCAAGATCCTTAAGAAGTGCTGTTGCCAATGAAAAAGAGGGGCGTGAGGGCATGGCTCTTGGAGAGTATATCGCAGGCATGGGATTTTCGAATGTAGGACTTGGAATCGCTCATTCAATGGCTCATACACTCGGAGCTGTTTATGATACACCACACGGTGTTGCATGTGCCATGATGCTTCCTATCGTAATGGAGTACAATGCAGACTGTACAGGTGAGAAATATCGTGAGATCGCACGTGCAATGGGTGTAAAGGGCGTAGACGATATGTCTGTGGATGAGTATAGAAAAGCTGCAATAGATGCAGTGCAGAAGCTTTCTGTAGATGTAGGAATCCCTACAAAGCTTGAGGCATTAAAGGAAGAGGATTTAGACTTCCTTGCCGAGTCAGCTCACGCAGATGCATGCGCACCAGGAAATCCAAAGGATGCAAGTGTTGAGGATCTTAAGGAGCTTTTCCGTAAGCTGATGTAATAATTTTAATGTGTTTGTAGCTCGCAACTGTAAATGTTGAACAGTTGCGAAATAAAATAGAAGATCCGGGAACTGCCTCTCAACAGTATTCCTGGATCTTTTAGTTTTTTAAGATAGCTAAACTATGTAAATTAGAGATATGAGAAAAACTAGTGTAATGGCATGTTGCTATTTAGCTAAATATGGACAGGTCATTACACTAGATCAGGTTCACCTTGCGAAATGTCTCTGCAAGTTCCGCAGGCATCGAGTCAGAAAGTAATCTGGCAAGCTCCTGCGGAGTAAAATTTTTATAGCCAAGAACCCATTGTGTTGTCATAAAAACAGATCCCTGACAGTACATTTCAAGCTGGAATAAAAGCTTATCGGATATTTTTCGGTGGCTTTTATTTTCAATCTGGTCAATATAAAACTGCCGGATCAGTTCGAAATCATGTTCCCTGAGGTTGTTTTGATCATCATTCTTGAAAGCTGCTTTAAAGAAAAGCTGCTCCATCTGGATATATTCAAATTTATTCACAAGGCTTTCGTATACGGTATGTCCTTCACCCATCTGGCGAAAGGATTCGACAAGTATCTTGTCAAAATACCAGTTGATAAGATCGTATTTATCCTTAAAATTTCTGTAGAAAGTCTGGCGTGTAACCCCACAGGCATCGGAAATTTCTTTTACAGTAATCTTCTCGACAGGAGAGGAATACATACATTTTTTCATTGCATTGGCCAGTCTGTATTTTATGTCATTGTTCATTTTATCACCCGGTGTTATATAAATTGCTCGTAATTGTTCAGTAAACTCATAGTTATGATTATTCATGCATCATTAAATTAATTGGAAGGAAAGCTTAGTATATAATCATATTATAGACAATTAGAAGACCTGAAACAACAAAAAGATGAAAACGATATCAATTTAAATCTGGATTAAACTATTTCTCAGACACAAAGCACCCCATCCGGTTGAATTATTTGGATATGAGATTGATGATATTATCGGCTTTGCACCATTAATTAAATATGCCTTTAATTTATCAGCATACATATATATATCGTTTTTTTGGACTATGCCCCATTCCATCAGAAGAGCGGCAGAGCCGGTTACAAACGGGGCAGCCATTGAAGTCCCCGACTTTGATGTATAACCGCCACCCGGGGAACATGAGATTATGTCAACACCAGGAGCTACCAGATCCGGCTTTATGAAGTTATAAGTCCATGTATAGCCGCGTCCGGAAAATGAAGCGATACGTTCAGTCAGACTGTCATAAGCGCCGACAGATACTACTTTCTGTGAGGTAGACGGGATCGTAAGTGTTATCCCAGGATCTGATTGAATGAATGAAGTCTGGTTTCCACGCAGTCCGGCAGAGGCAAGCCATACATCCCAGTTTCCGTCCTTTATGCTAAGAGGTGTAAGCTCTAATGTCCATATACCGGAAGAAACATAGCTGTTATTGGCTGATAGTTCTATATATATTTCCTGAAAGGGGCTGTATGGCGCAGGTCCTCCACCGGTTATATAGATATCTGTTGAATCGATATCGTATCTGTAAAAAAATCCGCTGCCGGATGAACTTACGCTTTCAGGTATGCTGAATCTGCTTCCATCCGGGGCGGTAAGCGTTATACGGATCTTATCCCAGTATTGTTTCCAGAGTGACATGGAAACAACCGGCTCATAATCACCAACGGAAAATTCAGTAAAGCCGGGGTATGAGTTTCCGCCAGCGTGGCCATATCCGGTTCCTTCATTGCCACATCCTGCGATGATGCTGCATCTGTAGTTTGAAACGATAAAGTCAAGATATGTTTCTAAAAGTGATGTTCCGCTGTGAGAACCTAAAGAATTTCCAAAGCTTAGATTTATTGCAGCGGGCATTCCCATTTCATTTGCTTTCCTGATGCAGAAATCTACGGCAAGCATTACCTGTGTTGTTGTGGGAAATGAAGTCTGGCTGGAAGTGGCAAGCTTTACGATGATAAGTGTACTTTTACTGGCAACACCTTTGTATACACCGTTTGACGCATTTCCGTTTCCTGCGGCAATTCCAGCAACATGTGTTCCATGCCCTGAAATATCAATGCTTGGACATATTGAAATCCTTTCATCTATGGAAGCCGCATTTATTGCACGGGTCAATGTTTCATTATCGTACACGGTTCCGAAAGAATCTAAAAAAGGTGCAGGCCCAGTGCTTATTGTCTGATCCCACAGAAAGGCTATGCGGCTTTTTCTATTCTCAATAAAATCAGGGTGGGTATAATCAATGCCTGAATCAATTACACATAAAAGAACACCTTCACCGGTTAAGGTTCCGAAGCTTTGTGGGATTGATGTTATGCAGGATGTACGCCGCCCCTGGTATACTTCGTAGTTAAACTGTTTAGGTTTTTCCATATATATGATTTCAGGGAGTGAGGCTGCCACATCCACAAGGTCTGAGGGGATGATAAACACTGCATAATTTCCGAGCAGCTTTATTATATTTATCCGGTCATATAAATCTTTAATGTAATCTATGTTCCCTACATATTTAACAATTACTTCCCAACTGTCAGTAAGTGCATTATAGCCGCTTGAAAGTTCATTTGATGACGCAAGCTCTTCCGGAGTCGCAAGGAGTGCTGCCGAAAGCTGCGTTGAAATTTTTTCACTGAATTTATTTTCCATAAGAAATTATTGCTCTCAATTTAATAAATATTAAAAAAATCTTAAAGGAAAATCGGTAAGAAGTTTGTTACAATTTTTGTATAAAATCTAAAAATATGCAGGAGGGCGAAATGAGCAAAAAGAAAAAAATCATCATTGGGATCGTGGCAGTGATCGTTGCAGCTGCAGCGGTGGTTACAGCTGTTATCGTGATAAGGACAAAGAGCGGTAGTGGAGATTCAAAGGTCAGTGTGTATGCTGATAAGGTGTCAGATGTCATGTACCAGAATACACTTTCTGTGACAAAATTTACAGGAATGGTCGAGGCCGCAGATACTCTTGAAATAAAGAAGGATGCAGAAAAAACTGTAAAAGAGGTTCTTGTATCAGAAGGTGATACGGTTGAAGTTGGAACACCTTTATTTACATATGATGTAGAGGATCTTACAGACAAAAGAGACAGTGCAAAGCTTGAGCTTGAGAGCTTAAACAATGATCTTGAGGGATATAATGCACAGATAGATCAGCTGACAAGCGAGAAAAAAGAGGCTTCAAAGGAGCAGCAGCTTGATTATACATTACAGATACAACAGGTTCAGACACAACAGAAGCAGTGTCAGTACAATATAACATCAAAGCAGGCTGAAATCAAAAAATATGACGACAGTATAAATAATGCTACAGTAAACAGTACGATGGCAGGACTTGTCAAAAAAATAAATAATGATAATTCCAGTGTGGATGATGCAGGTCAGTCTGATGCTTTTATGACAATAATCTCAACAGGAGATTACCGCGTCAAAGGAAAAATCGATGAGCAGACATACTATAACAGTGGTCTTGCAGAGGGGATGTCTGTTATAGTGCGTTCAAGAGTTGATGATGAAAAAACATGGCTTGGGACAATTTCAAAGATAGATACAGATAATCCACAGACAACCTCAAATAATAATGGCATGGTTTCATCGGACTCGCAAAATAGTGAATCAGCTACAAACTACTATTTTTATGTGCAGCTCGCAGATGCCTCAGACATGCTTTTGGGACAGCATGTGTTTGTTGAGCCTGATTATGGACAGTCAGAGAAAAAAGAAGGTATCTGGCTCGATGAAAGTTATATTGTAAATGCAGATGATGATCCTTATGTATGGGTAAAAAATGACAAGGATAAGCTCGAAAAGAGAACAGTCGGACTTGGAGATCATGACGACGCCCTTATGATGTATGAGATCAAATCAGGTCTTTCAGAAGATGATTATATAGTATGGGCTTCTGATGATCTGTATGAGGGAGAAAAAGCCGGAACATGGGATGACTATGATCCTTCATCAGATGAAGGTCTTGTGACAGATGATACACAGTATATAGACGATGGCATGATAGATGAGGGTGGTTATGCAGAGGACGGAACAACAGATGAGGGAACATCAGGAGAAGAGGGAATGACAGATGAAGGAAGCGTCACAGATGGCGCAGATCAGGCGGATACCGGAAACGTACAGAGTGACCAGACGGACGCCGGTACAGGTGAAGCGGAGGTACAGTAGATGATTCTTGAACTAAAAAATATTTACAAAAATTATGATCAGGATAATCTCGTTGTGCCGGTATTAAAGGATGTCTCGCTGCAGGTAGATGAAGGCGAATACGTTGCGGTTATGGGACCATCCGGATCAGGCAAGACAACACTTATGAATATAATAGGATGTCTTGACCTTCCTACATCCGGCAGCTATATACTTGATGGAAGACCTGTAAGCGAACTTAAGGAGAAGGAGCTTACAAAGGTAAGGCGCAACATACTTGGATTTGTTTTTCAGAACTTCCAGCTTATGCCGCGTGAGAGTGCGTTGGATAATGTATGTCTTCCTCTCATATATGCAGGCGTCAGTAAAAAGGAAAGAAAAGAGATGGGAATGAAAGCACTTGAAAAGGTAGGACTTGCAGACAGGGCTGCGTTTAGACCTAATCAGCTTTCAGGTGGACAAAAACAGAGGGTTGCAATAGCAAGGGCAATGGTGAATAACCCTAAGCTTCTGCTTGCCGATGAACCGACAGGTGCACTTGATTCAAAATCAGGAAAACAGGTACTTGAATTATTTGATATGCTAAATGAATCAGGAGTTACAATTGTAATGATCACTCATGACAGAAAAGTCGCCGAGCGGGCAAAGCGGATCGTGCATATAATTGATGGTGAGATTTCAGAAGAGGGACAGGAGGTTAAGCATGAAGAAGAAAAAGGTAATTAAGATCATAGCTGTTTCCCTCCTTATCGCAGCTGTTGCCGGAGGTGGCATCGCCGGTGGAATATATTATAAAAACAGCAAAAATGTTGTGGAGGTGTACAGTGTAGCAAACCTGAATCCGGGCGACATGGGAGATTCAATGACAAGCTCGGGTGTGGTATGTGATGATGCGTCACAGTCAGTATATCTTACAGATGGACAGAAGGTTACAGATGTTTATGTGGAACAGGGACAGCAGGTAAAAGAGGGCGACAAACTTATGACGTACGATGTTACAAGTCTTTCGCTTTCTATAGAGATGAAACAGTTAGAAATACAAAGCTACGAAAATCAGCTTTCCACAGAAAAGAAAAGCTTGAAAAGCTTAAAGCAACAAAGCCCGTAGAAAAAAACAGTGCAGCCGGATACACAGACACCTTCGGAAAGCGAGGATACACATGTTTCTGATACAGCGCAGGAGGATATTATGCAGCCGGCTGATGAGCACGACACAATAAGCGGCATATCGCAGGCTTCTTCGGGAGATGGAACAAAAGAAAATCCATATGTGTTTGAATGTACAAACGATACATATGTATCGGGAGCACTGCTTAATTATCTTGCGCAGAATAAAAGTGTGGCAATGTTTAAAGCAGATGCAGCCCTTGTCATGACAGTATATGGTGAGTATATTACAGAAACCTATGATGATGCGGATGAACTGCATCTGTTCCCGGAAAAATCCCAAAGTGTGCAGAATAGTAATGATGATAGCGGACTGCAGGGAACAGAAAGTGAGGATACAGAGCAAAGCGGCGATGCTTCACAGGAAACTGAAAGTCAGGCTTCCATAGAGGAAAGCGGATCAGAGAATGAAGAACAGACATATACAGCTGAAGAATTAAAAACAGCCATATCAGAACAGGCAAGACGGGTAAGCTCTACTGATCTTGCAAAGAGGATGGCAGAGGCAGAACTTAAAGAATTAAATGACCAGCTTGAGGACGGAACGGTGTACGCAAAGGCAGACGGAGTTGTCACAACAGTAGGTGATCCACAGAATCCGCCGCAGGATGGCAGCGCATTTTTACAGATCTCCGGAAAAGAGGGCTTATACATATCGGGAACGATAGCAGAGCTTGATCTTGAAACTGTAAAAGTCGGTCAGACAGTGACAGCAACAGATTATGAAACCGGAAACAGCTATAGCGGAACGATAACGCAGATAGGCACCGTACCGGCAGACAGCAATGGTTATTATGGAGACAATAACCCTAATTCATCATATTATCCATACACAGCGTATATCGAGGATACAACAGGCCTCAAAAAAGGTCAGTATCTGGATCTTACGATAGATACTGCCACAGATGAAAATACTGCGGGTGGTCTTTACATCAGCCAGGAATATGTAAAAGATGAAAACGGACAATCATATGTATACAAGGAAGAAAATGGAAAACTTGTAAAACAGAAAGTGAAAACGGGAAAAAGTCTCTGGGGTTCATACATAGAGATAAAGTCAGGAATCACTGACAGTGATTATATTGCTTTCCCATATGGTGTGAGTGAGGGCGAAAAGGTCAAAGAATCAGATGATATGGCATATTAATTATTACAGGGAGGACAAGAAATGTTAGAAAATATCAGGCTTTCATTTAGGGGAATATGGTCGCATAAGATGCGCTCATTTCTTACGATGCTTGGAATTATTATTGGAATCGCTGCGATAATTGCAATTGTTTCAACGATTCAGGGAACGAATGACCAGATTGAAAAGAACCTCATAGGTTCGGGCAGCAATAATGTAAAGGTTACACTTCAAAAAGACGGATATGATATAGATTTATCTTATGACTCAGTTCCGGCTGGGATAACAGAAGTGTCCGACAGCACTTTGGATCAGATAAAGGATATCGATCATGTGGAAAGTGCTTCGCTGTACAAAAGCAGACAGGATTATGGCGGTGTTTATTACCTGAATACTACTCTGTCAGGTGGAACGGTGCTCGGTATAGATTCAGACTATTTTGATACATGCGGCTATACAATAATGAAAGGCCGTGGATTTTCACAGAATGATTACGACAAGAGCAAAAAAGTTGCACTTATAGATGAAAAGGCCCAGAAAGCATTATTTCAGGGAGAGAGTGCGATAGGAAAAACAATAGAAATAAAGGGAGAACCTTTTTCAGTCGTTGGAATAGTTACAGAAAAAGACAGCTATGAGCTTGTAATAAACTCGATCGAGGATTACTACACATACTCAAATGATAGCTCTGCCGGAAATATCTTTGTGCCTGAGTCTGTATGGCCGGTGATCTATCGGTATGATGAGCCGCAGAATCTTATACTCAAAACCGATTCTGCTGACAATATGGCGGCCGCAGGAAAAGCTGCGCAGGATATTTTAAATTCATCAATGGCTTCATCAGACGGAAGTACAGAATATAAAGCACAGGATCTGCTTGAGCAGGCAAAACAGATACAGCAGCTTTCACAGTCAACAAATATGATGCTTATATGGATCGCTGGAATATCTCTTCTCGTAGGAGGAATAGGTGTAATGAATATCATGCTTGTATCGGTGACAGAGCGTACATCTGAGATTGGCCTGAAAAAAGCGATCGGAGCAGGAAAAGGGGCTATATTGGGGCAGTTTCTTACAGAAGCTGTAGTCCTTACAAGCATAGGAGGACTTGTTGGTGTGATAGTGGGTGTCATACTTTCCAAGGTTATATCCGCATTAAACGGAACACCGACATCCATAAATCCGGCTGCAGCAGTGCTTGCGGTACTTTTTTCCATGGCTATCGGAATTATTTTCGGTATACTTCCATCACATAAGGCAGCCAACCTTAATCCGATAGATGCACTCAGACATGAATGATATATTTAAAATATCAGTGGTTAAAGCATACAAAAAAAGTATGAATACAGGCTATTTACAGGTATTTGATACTTTGTGAAAAAAATATCATTTTTTTTGTACTTTGATGCGTACATGGGTAGAAAAGTTCAAAAAAATTTTGTAGAATGTTCCTAGTAGAGAGATACTAGGAGCATTTTTGTTACTGATCGCAATAAATGTGATCAGTAACTATACAGTCATTCTAAGCCGTTCTATAAAGGTGGGACTGTAATCATATAATAATTACACTAGATAGAGTTTTATAAAAAAGAAAAGGAGAAAATATGTACGCTGACGAAAATGTAATCAAAATCAAGCATGAGGTTTTATTTGAGGTCGCAAAAGCAGCATTCGATGGAAATCTTGATGAGATAAGAGATGATATCCCATTCAAGCTTATTCCGGGACCGATACCTCATTTCCGCTGCTGTATTTATAAAGAGAGAGAGATAATCCGTCAACGTGTCAGACTTGCTGAGGGAAAAGCACCTGGCTCAGTAGATGACGGAAATATAATCCAGGTAATAAGTTCAGCCTGTGAAGACTGTCCTATTTCAAGCTACACAGTTACTGAAAACTGCCAGAACTGTCTTGGAAAAGCATGTATAAATGCATGTAAATTCGGTGCGATCGAAGCAGGACGCCATCGTTCACATATCGATCCACAGAAATGTAAAGAGTGTGGAAAGTGTGCACAGGCATGTCCTTACAATGCTATTGCACATTTAAAGAGACCATGTAAGTTCTCTTGTCCTGTTAATGCTATCACATACAATGAGTATGGTATTTCAGTCATAGACGACAGCAAATGTATCAGATGTGGTAAATGTATACACAGCTGCCCATTTGGAGCGATCGGATCAAAGACATACATAGTAAATGTCATAGATGCGATCAAAGCAGAAGACAAGCATGTATATGCTATGGTAGCACCTGCTACAGAGGGACAGTTCGGACCAAATATCACTATGAACAGCTGGAAGAAAGCTATGCAGGCTGTTGGCTTTAACGGATTTGTAGAGGTTGCCCTTGGTGCAGATATGACAGCGCATATGAGGCTGATGAATGGCTTGAGGCATACGAGGCAGGAGAGAAAAAGGTTACATCATGCTGTCCTGGATTCGTAAATATGGTAAGAAAGCATTATCCAGACCTTGCTGACAAGATTTCCACAACAGTTTCACCTATGTGTGCAGTTTCAAGAATGATCAAAGCAAAGGATCCGGATGCTGTTACAGTATTCATTGGACCATGTATCGCAAAGAAATCAGAAGTTGCAGACCAGCAGATCGCTGACAATGCAGATTATGTTCTTACATACAGCGAGATCCGTGCGATCATGAGAGCTAAGAATGTAGAGCTTGAGGCTGATGATACTTCATATCAGGAAGGCTCTGTATACGGAAAACGTTTCGGTAACTCAGGCGGAGTTACAGCGGCAGTACTTGAGAGCATCAAGGAAAAGAATGTTGATGTTGATTGTAAAGTATGCAAGGCAAATGGTGCCGCAGAGTGCAAGAAAGCACTTCTTCTTATGAAAGCAGGAAAGCTTCCTGAGGACTTCATCGAGGGAATGGCATGTGAAGGCGGTTGCGTAGGCGGACCAAGCTCATACAATGATATGATCTCGACTAAGAAGTTCCGTGACGAACTCTTAAGCAGGGCAGATGATCGTCAGATCAGGGATAATATCTCTGGCTATCATATGGAGACATTCCATATGCACCGTGAGGAACAGTAATCATATGTGAAGCTCTGCATCACAGATCAGAATATAGACTAAGCTGCTACAGTGTATAAAACTGACATGGCATATCGGATATTAAATGCGATATGCCATGTTTTTTTTGATTCATAGAAAATTACGCCCTATGAATTAAAAAGCCCTTCTGACGGGCAGCATACTGCTGGAGGTATAAGACATAGGTACTGTGTAGAAATGTTAAAAATGAACGTAAGTATTGTGGTATGACCACAATGCAAAATAGGCTGATATTATTTGCAGAACTGTTATGACAGCTTGATGAAATTTATGAAAAGCCCATAAAATTCGATAATAATTGACACATGGATAAAACTATGTTATTATTTTAACAAATAGATAAAGACTACTGCAGAATATTAAAATTATTGTGTGGTATAACCACACTTGACACAGTGGTAGAACATGGAAAAAACATAAGGGGGTCATAATGAAAGACTTTAAAGTTATAGAGGTTAAACGGAGCATATTTGAGGACAATGATGCTGATGCAGCAAAGCTGCGCAATGAGCTTAAAAGTGAAGGCACGTTCCTGTTGAATCTTATGTCTTCACCGGGGGCAGGAAAGACAACCACATTAAAGCGGACTATAGGTATGCTGAAGGACGAGATGCAGATAGGTGTCATGGAAGCAGATATAGATTCTGATGTGGATGCACAGGCTATTTCAGATACAGGTGTCAGGGCTATCCAGATCCATACAGGAGGCATGTGTCATCTTGATGCTGATATGACACGGCAGGGTATCAGGGAATTTGGCACAAAAGATCTTGACTTTGTGGTGCTTGAGAACGTGGGAAATCTCGTATGCCCTGCAGAGTTTGATACAGGAAGTACAAAAAATGCAATGATCCTTTCCGTGCCGGAGGGAGATGATAAGCCACTTAAGTACCCGCTCATGTTTTCGATATGTGATGTGGTACTCATAAATAAATGCGACACACTCTGTGTTTTTGATGACTTTTCAAAGGAAGCTGTCGAGGAGCGTATCAAAAAATTAAACCCTGATGCAAAAGTTATTTTTATATCGGCAAAGACCGGTGAGGGATTTGAAGAGTGGGTGGACTGGATCAGAAATGAGATACAGGAATACAAAAATAATTAAAGAGAGATAACACAGGAAAAAGGAGAGTATATTATGGCAGATCCATTAGGCGGATTCGTACCGGAAACAGTAAAAAATGATGAACCTGCGCGTGAAGTAGTTCTTAGACTTGGAAAGGTTGTTACAGACCGTGCGGAGGTTTTGCTTGGAAAAGAAAAACTCACGAAAGAATCACCTGAGTATTGGGGCATTGCGCCTCTTGTGACAGATGAACAGTGTGAGATCGCCATCAAGATGAAAAAGAGAAAACCTCGTACACTGTCAGAAATTAAAAAATTATGTCCGCAGTACAGTGAGGAAGAACTCTTAAAAGAGCTTGAAGAGATGTCATACAACGGAATAATAGAGTGGAATTATGAGAATCCGCAACATGAAAAACAGTGGGTGCTCCCAATGTATGTTCCGGGTGCTGCAGAGTTTGCAAATATGAATGAGCAGGTGCTCAAAGATCACCCTGAAATGGGACGCTTTTTCGAGAGAATGAGCCGTATTCCACTTGAAAAGGTTACACCTATGGTGCCACTCGGCGGAGCCGGGATAGGAATGCATGTAATTCCTGTTGAGAAAGCAATCGGAATGGAAAACCAGTCTGTTTCAGTAGAACACATTTCACACTGGCTCGACAAATACGAGGGAAAATATGCAAAGAGTCCATGTTCATGCCGCCGTTCACGTACTACATATGGTGAGGGGTGTGCAGATGATCCGGAGGGCTGGTGCATCGCAGTCGGTGATATGGCTGATTATGTCGTAGAGACAGGAAAAGGCGGTCAGTATATCACAAAAGAAGAGGCTTTAGAGATATTTAAAAAAGCAGAGGATAATGGTTTTGTTCACCAGATTACAAATATAGACGGAGAAGATAAGATTTTTGCCATATGTAACTGTAATGTAAACGTATGTTATGCACTCCGTACATCACAGCTTTTTAATACACTGAACATGTCACGTTCAGCATATGTAGCGCATGTTGAAACAGAAAAGTGTGTTGCATGCGGACGCTGTGTGGAGGTATGCCCTGCGGGAGCTGCCACACTTGGACAGAAGCTTTGCAAAAAAGATGGCTCAAAGGTAGAGTATCCGAAGATGCCGCTTCCTTCAGAGAAGAAGTGGGGACCGGAAATGTGGACAGAAAATTACAGGGATAAAAACCGTATCGAGACACATGAGTCTGGAACAGCACCATGTAAAACAGCATGTCCTGCGCATATTGCAGTCCAGGGTTATCTTAAGCTTGCGGCACAGGGCAGATATACAGATGCTCTTGAACTTATAAAGAAAAATAATCCTCTTCCTGCGATCTGTGGACATGTATGTAACAGACGATGCGAGGATGCATGTACACGTGCGACTATCGATGAGGCTATAGCGATCGATGAGGTAAAGAAATTTATCGCAATGCAGGATCTGAAAGCAGAAACAAGATTTATACCAAAGAAAGTTGTACCTACGCTTGATGGAGAGTTTAAACAGAAGATCGCTATCGTAGGTGGAGGTCCGGCCGGTATTTCATGTGCATTCTATCTTGCGGAAAAAGGTTATAAACCTACAATTTTTGAGAAAAATGAGAAGCTTGGAGGTATGGTTGTTTACGGTATTCCGTCCTTCGTACTTGAAAAGGATATTGTTGCAGCAGAAATCGATATTCTCCGTGAGATGGGTGTTGAATTTAAGACAGGTGTTGAAGTAGGAAAAGACATCACACTCAACCAGCTTCGTGAAGATGGATACGAAGCATTTTACATAGCAATAGGCTGTCAGGGTGGACGCAAGATAAACGTTCCCGGTGAGGATGCAGACGGAGTTATGACAGGAGTTGATTTCCTTCATATCACAACAGATGATGAAAATTACAAGCTGGCAGGGGATACTGTAGTAATTGGTGGAGGAAATGTTGCTATCGATGTATCGCGTTCAGCAGTCAGATGTGATTCTGCAAATGTATATCAGGTGTCACTTGAGACACGTGATATCATGCCTGCTCTCCCTGAGGAAATAGAACTCGCAGAATCAGAAGGAATAAAATTCCACGAAGGCTGGGGACCAAAGGAAATACTTACAGAGAACGGAAAAGTTACAGGGATCGTATTCAAAAAATGTACACAGGTTAAAAATGCAGAGGGACGTTTTGATCCATTATATGATGAGAGTGATACAATGACTATCCCTTGCAGTAATGTGATTCTTTCTGTAGGACAGGGAACAGTCTGGGGGGATCTTCTTAAGGATGAAGCTGTTGAGTTCAGAGGACCGGCACCTATTGCGGATCCTGTTACATACCAGACAACAGTGGATGATATCTTTGTCGGTGGAGACATGTTTACAGGACCTAGATTTGCTATTGATGCGATCGCAGCGGGTAAGGAAGCTGCAATATCGATCCACAGATTTGTACAGCCGGGATCGTCACTTACGATAGGACGTAATCCAAACTACTACAAAGAACTTGACAAGACAGATATTCTTGTTGAAAACTACGATAATACAGGACGCCAGACACCGGGGCACAACGAGGCGGTTGATAAGAAATCATTCCGTGATCCAAAACTTGTGTTCACAGAGGAACAGGTAAAGGCCGAGACGGCAAGATGTCTTGGATGTGGAGCTTCAATTGTGGATCCGAACAAGTGTGTAGGCTGCGGACTTTGTACAACAAGATGTGAGTTTGATGCGATCCATTTAAGCCGAGACCTTCCGGCAGCCAGCACTATGAGAAAGGCGGAGGATAAGCTTAAATATATTCTTCCAAATGGGGCAAAACAGGCTATAAAGATTAAGTTTTCACGTAAAAAATAATTGCAATAGGAGATAATATGCACGAATTAGGTGTAGTATTTCAGGTAATAAAAATGGTGGAAGAGGTCTGTGAGGAAAATGACCTTACAGAAATCTCTTCTGTCACTCTCGAACTGGGAGAAGTGTCTACAGTCATAGAAAAATATCTTTATGATGTGTGGAAATGGGCAGTCCTTAAAAAATCCGAGCATATGAAGGATTCAAAGCTTATAGTTGAGACTATACCGGCGATAACGTATTGTGAGTCATGTGGCGCCAAATACGGAACGGTAAAGCATGGAAAGATTTGTCCTGAGTGTGGCAGTGGGCATACATATCTGCTTCAGGGCAATGAATTCAATATAAAAGAGATAGAAGGCTGTTAGCCATTCTGTCAAGAGGGAAGTATAATTAATATAGAAAAAACCATCCGGATTTGTATGTCTGGATGGTTTTTTCCAATTAATGGAATAATTGGAGATACTTGTCAAACATGGTGGATGAAAACAATTAATTGGATAATATTAAGAAAATCTCAAATAATTAACAATAGTCAAAACACAAAAATAATAGTATAATGTCTTGGATAGTAAATTGCGAAAGAGGATAAAATCATTATGAGGAAAAGTGTTTTAATAGGTGTTATCGTAGCATTTGTGGTGTTTTTAATTGCTGTTGCAGTGTATGTGATAGGATTTGACTACAAAATAGAAATCGAAGGTGCACCTTCTGACGGATTCAAAGTAGAATACGGCGAGACATTCGAACTTCCAAAGATAAAAGCATTCGGAAAAGGGTATTTGTTTAACAGCAAAAAGCATGAGGCAGAATGTGAGGTCGAAAACAACGTAGATACATCAAAACTTGGCAAATATGAAGTTAAGATTTCCGCCAGCTATAAGAAGAAAACATTAAAGAAAACAATCGAGGTTGTAGTTGCTGACACAAAGGCACCGGCAATAACACTTGCAGGTGACTCCGAAATGACGGTAGAGGCTGGAACAGAATTTTCTGATCCGGGATATACCGCAGAGGATAATTATGACGGAGATGTCACAGGTAAAGTATCTGTCGATGGAGACGTAGATACGAAAAAATGCGGAGATTATACACTGACCTATACCGTGTCAGATTCATCAGAGAATGAATCGCAAGAAGAAAGGATTGTACACGTAGCAGATACAACAGCCCCACAGATCACACTTTCAGGAAATGAAAATACGTATGTACAGATCGGTTCAACTTATGAGGAACCGGGATATACAGCACAAGATAACTGTGATGGAGATGTAACTGATGATGTAAAGACTTCTGGAAAAGTTGATACATCAAAAGAAGGTCAAAATACAATTAAATATACCGTGTCAGATTCAGCGGGTAATGAAGCAACGGTAGAGAGAAATGTGATGGTATATGATCCGCAGTCGGCAAGTGAGATGACACCAACGGATAAGGTTGTATATCTGACGTTTGACGATGGCCCGGGAAAATATACGCAGCAGCTTCTTGATGTACTTGACAAATACGGTGTTAAGGCAACATTTTTTGTTACAAATGAAGATCCGGATTATCAGGATATGATCGCCAAGGAGGCAGAAGCAGGACACACTGTAGCTATCCATTCAGCATCACACGATTATCCGAAGATATATCAGAGCACAGATGCATACATGGCAGATCTTTATGAGATGAATGATATAATAAAAGCACAGACAGGAAAGAGCGCAAGTATAATCAGATTCCCTGGAGGGGCGTCAAATACAGTAAGTGCTGATTACTGTAAAGGAATAATGACACAGCTTGTAAGTCTTGTTGAGGCAAGTGGATTCCAGTATTGTGACTGGAACGTATCGAGTGGTGATGCTGGTGAAACAAAATATACAGATGATGTGTATAATAATGTTATTTCAGGGATCCAGAAACATAAAGTTTCGGTAGTCCTGCAGCATGATATAAAGAAGTTCAGCGTTGACGCTGTAGAACGGATAATCCAGTGGGGACAGGCAAATGGATATACATTCCTGCCTCTTACACCTACAACAAAAATGGTTCATCACAAAGTAAATAATTAAACAAAAAAGAAGAGTTCAAAACGAACTCTTCTTTTTTAATCATTGTATCCAATATCTTATTCCCAAATTAACATTTATCCATTAAATATAATAAAGAAAAAGGTACATAGAAACTTGATTGCCATAACAATTATTTAACAATTGTTACATTAGTTGCCTGAGGACCTTTAGCACCATCAGTTACTTCATATTCAACTGCTGCGCCTTCTTCAAGAGACTTGAATCCCTCCATGTTAAGTCCTGAGTAATGTACGAATACATCTTTTCCGTCTTCACCTGTGATGAATCCGTATCCTTTCTGGTTGTTGAACCATTTAACTGTACCTTTGTTCATCGAAAGTACCTCCAAATAATATTACTGTTGCATTGCAACTAAGGTTAGAATATCATAACAATTTACATATGTAAAGCAATAAAATCAAAGTTCTTCAAAAGAAATGTCATTATTTACTAAAAATTTACGCATCATGGCATCCCAACTGTTTTCCAATGTCTTATCAGTGGAAAAAATATTATATGATACACCTGTTGTCAGCAAAAGCTGTTCATTTTGATACCTGATATTAAAAAAAATACCATTTACATCATTTGTGGTAAAGCTGCCTGAAGCGGCCTCGATAGTATTATGAAGATTTTCAGGTGAGAGGGAAAAAATAAATTTAAATGAGCTGGGAGTTTTCTTTCCCTTTATGAGGTCAAAGCAATTTCCTCTTAAAAAACGGAACGGCAGAAGGCGGTATCCGGTAAGTCCAAGCTCTGAAATTTCCTCAGAAGAAAAAAAGCCATCATGTATATGACCATCTATTACATATGAAGCGGCCGAAGTGATAACAGCTTCCTGCAGAAGAAAATTATCAAACGTTTCGCTTTTTAGTAATTTATTCATAAAATCTTTGACATTAGTAAGCTCTAAAGCAAGCATAAATCCTCCAGAATATATTTAAACGTGTAACAACCAATAACCTGACAGATTAACTATACTACAAAAAAACTACACATGTAAAGAAAATATGGTATGATAGCAATTGAATAACTGAAGCTGGTTACTGTTCAGACGCAAGCTTGACACTGCGCTGTCAAGCTAAAGCTGTCAGGAACCTGAGCAGTTACAAATAAAATATAGAAGGTGGAAAATAATGGAAAACAGATTATTTGACTTGTTAAATAAGGCAGTATCACCATTTGCGTGTGTTAAGGCTGCAAAAGATGAACTTATTGAATGTGGATTTGAGGAAATAAATTATGCGGATAAGTGGAAGATCAAGGCTGGCGGAAAATATGTAGTGGATCATCATGGAACGACACTTTTTGCATTTGCTGTAGGTACAAAATATAGATCAGGAGATATGTTAAGGATCGCCGCTGCACATACAGATTATCCGTGTCTTAGATTAAAACCAAATGCGGACTTTAAGACTGCGGCATATCCGCAGGTAAATGTTGAGGTATATGGAGGACCGATATTAAATACATGGTTTGACAGACCACTTGGTGTTGCAGGCCGTGTGGCACTCAGAAGTGATGATCCGTTCCACCCAAGGATGGTTCTTTACAGATCAAAAAAACCGGTAATGATAGTACCAAACCTTGCAATACATATGAACAGGGATGTAAATAAAGGAGTTGAAATAAATAATCAGATAGATCTGATGCCGGTGCTTGACTGCATTCCACAGACCGGAGAAAATACAGATAGATCGGATTATTTTATTACATTTCTTGCAAAAGAACTGGGAGTTGACAAAAAAGACATAATTGATTTTGAACTTAATTCATTTTGCATGGAAGAGCCTTCGTATGTTGGAATAGACGATACAATGATATCTGCACCAAGGCTTGACAATCAGACATCATGCTATGCGCTTCTTAGTGCAATAGAAAATGCAGACAGGAAAGATGGAATAAACATCATCGCATTGTTTGACCATGAAGAGATAGGAAGCAGCAGTAAGCAGGGGGCGGCATCAATACTTATGCACGATATGCTAAGGCGCATACTGCGTGACATGGGAGAATGTGAGGCAGACATAGACAGGATAATATATGAGGCAATGCTTCTGTCAGTTGACGTTGCACATGCACTTCATCCGAACAAAACAGGAAAAATGGACATAACAAACAAACCTGTCATGGGAGGCGGTTTCTGCATAAAGGAGGCATGCTCACAGTCATATGCAACAGACTCAGAGGCTGTCGCAATCCTCTGCCAGCTCTGTGAAAAAGAAAATATACCTTATCAGAGATTTGTGAACAGATCAGATGTGCGCGGAGGAGGAACGCTTGGTTCTATAGCATCGACACTTCTTCCGGTAAAAACTGTAGATATAGGGATACCGCTTCTTTCTATGCACTCAGTAAGAGAACTTATGGGAGCGAAGGATATGGATGCATTAAAAGACTGTGTTAGGGTATTTTTTAAATAACTGACTAAAACTTTCGGCAGCATAATGTTGATGGTGCCGTCCGGGGTGCGGGGCTGCGTATCCTTCTGATAGCGGAACATTTCGTGCGGATTGCGTAAATTTGTCAGGTGTCTGTTCCCGGCTCGAAGTTTGTGTACATTCTCCAGATGCAGCCCCGCACCCCGGATGGCACATTACTACAATAGCTTGTGGGAAGTTTTAGCAACTAAATAAAAAATGGTATTGCAATAAGTTAGTTTCCGTGTTAGTATAATGTAGTAATCAAAACTACTTGTTAAGGAAAGAAAAAACATTTATTAAAGTTTTATAAACTTAAATAATGGAGGAAATGACTTATGTATAAGATTGTTATCGATAGTTGTGGAGAATTACCTGAAAATTTAAAGAATGATGAGCATTTTACAAATGTTGCACTTGAGCTTGATGTGGATGGATACAGAATACGTGATGATGAGACATTTAATCAGCTTGATTTCCTTAGAAGAGTAAAAGAAAGTATAAAAGGACCAAAATCAGCATGTCCTTCACCGGAAGAATACATGGAAGCGTTTGAGGGCGAGGCTGAAAACATATATGTCGTTACATTATCGGGAAAGCTTAGTGGATCGTACAACAGTGCTGTGCTTGCTGCAAATCTTTATAATGAGGAGCATGAAGACAGCCGGAAGAATATATATGTGTTCAATTCACGTTCGGCATCTATAGGGGAGACTATCATAGGGCTTAAAATACAGGAACTTGAGGAAGCGGGAGAGCCTTTTAAAGCGGTTGTTGATAAGACGGAGGAATATATTTCATCAATGAATACATTTTTTGTCTTAGAGACACTTGAGACATTAAAAAAGGCAGGAAGATTAAGTAATCTAAAAGCTCTTGTTGCAAATACGCTGAATATAAAACCTGTTATGGGTTCGACAAAGGAAGGCTCTATCCAGCAGCTTGGCCAGGCGAGGGGAATGAAAAAAGCTCTTGCAAAAATGGTTTCTGACATGCTTGCAGCCACAAAAGACTATGAAAACAGAGTGCTTGCGATAGCCCACTGTAACTGCCCGGAAAGAGCAGAATATGTTAAAGAGTGTATCGAGAAAATGGCAAAATTTAAAAAGATCGTAATAGTTGATACAGCCGGCATTTCAAGCATGTACGCAAACAATGGCGGGGTTATACTTGCGGTATAAAATATCTGAAAATTATTAAAGTTTTAGAAAGTGCGCTTTTGCGCACTTTTTTTGTGGAAAAAAATAGGAAATATATATATAATATAAGCATGGGAAAAAGGACTTATGAACAGGTACTATATGAGATAAACAACGCCAGGCGTTTTGGAAATGCCCCCGGAGTTGAAATAATAGGAAAAATCTTACAGATACTAAGGAAAAAAGAAAATGATCTAGGACGCATTCCATTTGTCCACATAGCAGGAACAAATGGGAAAGGGTCTGTTTGTGCTTTTTTAGACACAATATTTCAAAAGGCAGGCTATTGCACAGGAAGGTTTACCTCGCCACATCTGATAGAGTTTGAGGAGAGGATAACGGTTGATGGTAAGATGATACCAAAAGCTGCAGTTGAGCGGATAGGAAATATGCTTCTTGATGCGGACTTTGGAATCAGTCTTACCATGTTTGATTATTGTCTTATGATGGCACTTATTTATTTTAAAGAATGCGGATGCGGCATAATGATAATAGAGACAGGACTTGGAGGAAGACTTGATTCAACAAATGCCATTGGCACACCGCTTGCAGAAGTGATCACAAAAATAGGCTATGATCATATGGCGATACTTGGCTCTGACATAAGAGATATTGCTGCCGAAAAAGCCGGGATAATAAAAGAAGGAACTATTGTCATATCGGAACAACAGACCACACTGGCAGCTGAAGTGCTCAAAAAATCCGCATCGGATAAAAATGCACAAATATCTTTTGTCACGGATGAAGAGATAGAAGCCATCAGCCATAGAAAAATAGGTCTGGCTGGAACATACCAGATCGAAAATGCAGCCTGTGCACTTAAAACGGCAAAAATCCTACTGGAAAATAAAGGAATGCCGGATGAACAGATAGAGAAGATCACTGCAGAAGCACTAAAACAGACTGTCTGGCCGGGAAGAATGGAGGTTCTGGCAGATAAACCATTTTTACTTGTTGATGGCGCACACAACAGCAATGGTGTCATGGCATTAAAGAGCAGCCTGGAAAAACTCTATCCCGGTGAAAAATTCGTATTTTTTATGGGAGTTATGGCGGATAAGGATTATCCTCTTATGATTGATGAAATATTGCCGCTTGCAAAGTGCTTTATTACTGTCACACCGGATAGTGACAGGGCACTGGATTCAAAAAAGCTTGCAGAGTTCATAAGGAACAAAGGAATAGAAGTAAAATGCCTTATGCATATATCTGATATTTTTGACATGTTAAGCAGTACGGACAAAAATATTGCATTTGGTTCGTTGTATTTTATAGGCGAATTAAAAGAAAAATGGGAGAATATAAATGAAGAACATTTTTAAGATCTTTGGAAAAGACATAATGGGACTGGTAAAAAACATTCTTGCGATGGTTATAGCTGTTGGACTATGTTTTCTTCCTGCGCTGTATGCATGGTTTAATATCTATGCAAACTGGGATCCATATGGAAATACCGGAAATGTAAATATTGCCGTGGCAAATCTTGATGAGGGCTGGAAAGATGAGAGCGGCGAAGAACTTAATATGGGAGATGGGATCGTCGAATCATTAAAGGCGAAGGATACCATAGGATGGAAGTTTGTCGATACAAAGGAAGAAGCACTTGACGGGGTAAGATCCGGCAATTATTATGCAGCACTTGTGATCGATGAAAAATTTACATACGGAATGTACAACGGGGTTGCTGAAAATATCTCAAACCCAAAGATAACATATTATGTAAATGACAAGAAAAATGCGGTAGCAACAAAAATAACTGATAGTGCGGCAACAACAGTAAAATCAAGTATAAATAAAGAATTTCTGCAGGTGCTTGCAGAAAAAGTGTTTGAGGAGACAAATGAATTCTCCAGTGAAATGTCACAAAAAGATACTGTAAATAAATTTGTATCGAAGCTTGAGGGTGTATCGGCAAGCCTTAACCAGTATGAGCAGCTTATAGATACATTTATAGATGGAAATGCTTCTTTAGCAAAAGTATCAGCAGAGACAGGAAATGCGCTTAATGACGGGCAGGATAAAATATCAGACGGGCAGGATAAGTTACAGCAAAGCAGGGATGATCTAAGCTCAACACAGGGATCTTTCAATGAATTTAGTACGGATATATCAGATACTATGTCGTCTGTACAGCTTGCGCTAAGCAATATATCAAGTCAGCTTGACAGTGCGGATCTTGATACCGATGCAGCAGTTCTTCAAAGTGATATAAAAGAAATATCAGCAAGTGCGACAGCACTTCACGACAGTATAGACAGCCTTGCAGGCAAGATGAAGGATGTTGCGGCTGATAAAATAGACGCCCAGACACCGTCGGCGGATCTTGTGGATAATAATTTACAGATAATGCTTGACCGTTCACAGTCGATCATTGATAATCTTTCGGCTGCAAGTGCTTCAGATACATCAGCCCAGACAACAGAGGCTCTTCTTGGTGTTATCTCAAAGCTTTCAACTACAGTCCAGTCAATAAATGATACATACCAGAATCAGGTTGTCCCACAGATAAATGATATGATATCGAGCATGTCGGATACGCTTGATTCTGTAGATTCTATGCTTACTAATTTAAGTTCAACAGCGGGAACGATGTCTGAGGTATTTACAGGGGTCGGAGATACCATAGATGTGTTAAATACAAGCATGACACAGCTTAAAGGCGTGATAACAGCGGCTGATGATAAAATCCAGGATACGCTTACAAAATTAAAAGAAGCCTCTGAAGATGAAAAGATGGATATAATCATAAATCTTTTATCAGGTGATCCCGAAAAGCTGAGCAGCTTTTTTGCGGAACCGGTACAGGTTTCAGATCATTATATTTATGAAATAGCAAACTATGGATCAGGGGTGGCTCCATTTTACACAACGCTTGCGATATGGGTAGGAATGACGATCCTTGTTTCACTTGTAAAGGTAAATGCAGATACAAAAGGACTTAAAAATCCAAAGCCGTCACAGCTGTATTTTGGACGTTATCTTATATTTTTTGTGTTGTCACAGATTCAGACTACGATAATAGTGCTTGGAGATCTGCTCCTGCTAAAAATACAGTGTCCGCATCCGTTTGTGTTCTGGGTCACAGCTTCTATAACGAGCCTGACATTTTCGCTGCTTATATATTCTTATACGATCGCATTCGGAGATATCGGAAAGGCTTTTGCGGTTGTAATAATGGTCATACAGATAGCAGGAAGTGGTGGAACATATCCTATAGAAGCGCTGCCTTCATTCTTTAAGGCTGTTTATATTTTCTTCCCATTCCCGTATGCGATAAATGGAATGAGGGAATGCATAGGTGGAATGTATGAAAATACACTTGCGCAGTGCTATGGAATACTTGGACTTTTCTGTCTGGAGGGACTTATAGTAGGACTTGTGATCAGAAAACCATTTATACGGCTTAATCATTTCATCGAAAAACGTATGGAAGATACAGAAATGTTATAGGAGGAGTATATGAGAGAAGACATGAAAGAAGATATGAACGAAAACAAAAAGTTTCAGGAAATGTATGAAAAACTCATGGATTATGAGTCTTCTTTACATGAGATAAACCAAAAGCGCATAAAAATAGGCTTAAGATGTATATATATAATACCTCTCATATTTCTTGTGCTGCTTTTTATAACAGACAGTTCAAAGATAATTTTCCTTGTACTTTGGATCGCAAGTCTTTTTGGCATTGCTATATATCTTATAGGTGTGGAGTATGTGGATTATAAGCTGCAGGAAAAAATGAATGAAATAGGTGGAAAAAATGATATAGAGCCAGAAAGCCTCATTAAGATAGAGCAGGTTTCACAGAAGGTCGCAGGAGTGGTCGGAAAGATTGAGGAGACGAAGGAAGAGGTAAAACTATGAAGCGTACATTTAAAGTATTTATGGCAGATGCCAGACGCCTGTCCAGCAATGTCGTGGCGATTGTTATAATAATGGGACTTAGTATAATACCGGCACTTTACGCATGGTTTAATATTATGTCAAACTGGGATCCTTATGGAGAATCTGCCACATCCCAGATGCACATTGCTGTCTATTCAGAAGATAAGGGTGTGACATATGACAAATTTAAGTTATGCATGGGAGATACGGTTGTCGAAGGACTCGAGTCAAATAAAACAATAGGGTGGATCTTTTCTGATACAAAAGAAGATGCAATGGAAGAAGTGTATAGTGGAGACTGTTATGCTACTTTTATTATCCCTGAAAACTTTACCGGGGATATGTTAAGCTTCCTGAGCGGAGATCCGGTAAATCCACAGATAGAATATTATGAAAACAGTAAAAAGAATGCCATTGCAACAAAGATAACATCAAAAGTAAAAACGACAGTGCAGCAGACTGTAAATACATCGGTCGTAAGCAATATAACGAAGATCGCATCACAGTCAGGAGAAGCAATAGTAGGCAGTTCACAGGATATAAATCTCCTTGGAAATATAGTTTCCAAGCTTAAAGAGATGGATTCAAGCCTTTCAACATATTCAGATATACTTAGCACTTTTGCTCTTCTTACAGATTCGGCAGGGGAGCTTGTTGGATCGACACAGTCACTTCTTCCGGGAATCGAAGGCATGATCGACAATGGACAAAGCACCGTAAATGGAATGCAGGGGTCTGTTTTATCCGGTGCACAGACGGCAAGTACGATAAGCTCAATGGTTGATATCAGCCTTGGAACAGTAAAAGATCAGCTTGACCTGTTCAATGGCTCGATTAAAAAAATAGATATAAATACGGATATTTCATTGCCGCAGGCGAATTTTGATGCACTGAATGAATTGGCAAACAATACATTTGATGTCATATCAGACCTTGGAATCGCAGACCAGAATGATCTTGCTTCGGCAAAAGAAAATTTCAATGCGATAGGGGCACAGATGGAGTCGTTGAAATTAGATGCATCACTTACTGCAGAAAAGCTTGAAGCCTTAAAACAGTCTATAGAGATGGAGGTTTCTGCCTGCCAGTCAGCGATAGATGAACTTAAAGGTTCATTCGATTATGATATTACTCCAAAAATATCCGATTCGGTATATGATATGGAGTATGCGCTTATAGAGACGCAGACACTTCTTGGTTCGCTTGATGACAGCTTCCCGGACATAAACAATGCACTTGATTCCTATGCTAAGGTGCTTGAATCCGGAAATGCAGATATAGTTGAAACGAAGGAATATGTTGATGAGATAAGAAATGGGCTTTCGACAGTTATAAATGGGCTTAATGATCTTGAGAATGATGAGCAGTATCAGGAAGTGACCCAGATGTTAAAAACTGATCCTACACTTATAGCGGATTTTGTTACATCACCTATTTCGATGGATGAACAAAAAATATATGAAATAAAAAATTATGGTTCCGCAATGTCTCCATTTTATACAGTACTTGCATTGTGGGTAGGAGGACTTATAAATGTTGCACTTATCCATGTGAAAGTAAAGGACAATAAGGAGATAGAAGGAGTAAAAGGAAGGCATAAATATTTCGGAAGATATATTGTGTTCTTTTGATAGGACAGGTACAGACGCTTATAACTGTGCTTGGAGATCTGTATTTCGTAGACATACAATGTAAACACAGATTTTGTTCTGGCTTGCATGTTCGATAACAAGTTTAATGTTTACGATTTTTATGTATTCACTAACGGTTGCTTTTGGCAACGTGGGAGAGCTGTTGCAGTAGTAGTCATGGTTATACAGGTTGCAGGAGCCGGAGGAACATTCCCTGTTGAAGTCTGCCGGAGATATATAGAATGATATACAAATATCTGCCGTTTACTTATGCAATGAACACTGAGGGGAATGTGTCGGCGGAATGTACAGATTTACCTATGCAAAATGCCTTGGTGTACTTGGAATATATATTGTTATTTCCATAATTATAGGATTATTTCTGGGAAGACCGTTTAAAAATTAAATGGAAGCAATTGAAAAAGCAAGGAACGATCTGGACTTATGATATAATGAGCGTAAGCGAATTATATCAGCGCGAATGCGCATAGGTATCAGCCCAGGCTTATCATGTGTTAACACATGATATAATGAAGCGGAGCGAATTATATTATCTATAATTACTTATTATAGATAATATAATTATTTTATAGTAGACAATTCGGTTTGCTTGTAATACAATGAGCATAAATAATGATAGACCCGATATATGATAACACTAGGTTATATCGGATCCGTAAAGAAACGGAGGATATAAAAGATGGAGAAAAAGGATATCGATTGGTCAAACCTTAGTTTTGGCTATCAGGAAACAGATTACAGTTTTGTTTCTAATTATAAAGATGGTAAATGGGATGAGGGTCAGCTTACAAAGGATCACACTATCACATTAAATGAATGTGCAGGAGTATTCCAGTACGCACAGACATGCTTTGAGGGTCTTAAGGCATATACAACAGAGGACGGAAAAATCGTATGCTTCAGACCAGACCTCAACGCAGAGCGTATGAAAGACTCATGTGAGAGACTTGAGATGCCTGTATATCCGGTTGACAGGTTCGTAAAGGCAGTTGAGGAAGTGGTAAAAGCCAATGCAGCATGGGTTCCACCATATGGTTCAGGTGCTACACTTTACATCAGACCATATATGATGGGTACAAATGCAGTTATCGGTGTTAAACCTGCTGATGAATATCAGTTCAGGATTTTAGTTACACCTGTAGGACCATATTTCAAGGGTGGTGCTAAGCCTATAACTATAAGGGTTTCAGACTTCGACCGTGCAGCACCACACGGAACAGGCCATATCAAAGCCGGACTTAACTATGCGATGAGTCTTCACGCAATAGTAGATGCTCATAATAAAGGCTTTGCAGAGAATATGTACCTTGATCCGGCTACACGTACAAAGGTAGAGGAGACAGGTGGTGCAAACTTCCTTTTCATCACGAAGGATGGCACATTTGTCACACCTAAGTCAGATAGTATATTACCTTCAATAACACGTCGTTCACTCATGGTTGTTGCAGAGAAATACTTAGGACTTAAGGTTGAGCACAGAGACGAGTATTGTTCGATGAAGTTAAAGATTTTGCTGAATGTGGTCTCTGCGGTACGGCAGCTGTTATTTCGCCTGTTGGAAAAATCGTGGATCATGGAAAAGAAATCTGCTTCCCAAGCGGAATGGAAGAAATGGGACCAGTCACAAAGAAACTGCGTGATACACTTACAGGAATCCAGATGGGACATATTGAGGGACCAGAAGGATGGGTTCATCAGATACTTTAAGATACAATTTTCACTAATGGGAAACTTATTTTCTGATAAGTTGTCGTGCAATTTATTAGAATGGATTTTTTGAAAGAGCCAGCACCTTGAATGGGCTGGCTCTTTCAATGTCACCTGTAATTGACAAACTGGAAGTTGTTATTGTAAATCATTTTTTGATATTTCAATCGATGGATAGTGCTCTAAACTTGTTAAGTCAACATCTAATGGAGTAACGTATTCCATATAAAATTTTTCAGGATTTTTATCTTGCAATTTTTTAAGTTTATTCTTAATTTTTTCCTCCTCTGTAGAAACAAAAACCACTGATACTACTCCTACCTTTTCACTTGGATTCATTCTGCTATCTTCAACATTTCCACATAAAATCATTCTAACTGTATTCATAATAATCCTCCTCCACATATAACTGCCGATTTGTATAACAGTAGTCTAACACATGTTGATAAAAAATACTATATACAAACTAATGTCCGTGATTTGCTTTCCATAAAAAGTTCCTTTCAAAAAAATAAATTATATTTTCTATATTGAGGTGTTGAGTTATTCCTAAAGGATGAATTTATATTATTCAAAAATGCAGCATCTGGTCTGCCTGTGCCTTATGGTAATTATGGAAATCTTATGCGTATTATTCTGTACCATTGCACAAAGGATGTTGTATGGATAAAGACCTTGCCAGAATCACAACCAGCTTTGGGTATCCAATCAATGCGTGACAGAATGATTGATGAAGCAAACCTTGATTTTTGAGCAGTCACAGAACTTATCTTGACAGAGCTTCATTCTCTTGAACGCAAAG